>JGI20166J26741_11190004_pt1 | contig 14213 bp, 8 predicted proteins | sample TergutCu122P5_FD_26741 | JGI IMG/M metagenome (IMG submission 26741)
ACCCATCTTTACCAAAATACTTTTCTTACGAAGTAACCTATTGGCGTCTCATCATTTACATCATATCCCGGACAAACGTCCCGGTTTACCCTTATTTGGAAATGTTTGTGAATTCGTTCTAAAAGTTCTACGGAAAGTGTGGTTTACCAGCAAGAACTGCAAGTCTTGCGAAATGCGCCTGCGGTTAGCTCTACTGCCTGTTTGCAGCTAAGTCTTATAATATACTTTAACCACAGCTTCCGTTTGGCTCCACGTGTGTGAATAACAAATTGCGAAATCAGCAAGCTATGAGCAATATGCAAAACATAAAATATTCACAAAGTGATTAATAATATTGAAATCAATCAAAGTAATGCTAACACATAGCAATAAATGAAAGAAATGCAGCAAGCTACTTGGTGCTGCATAACACTGGCTCTAACATATATATATATATATATATATATATATATATCTGCATTATGTCATAAAAGACACGATTTTCGGAACAATGTGATTGAATGTAAATTGTGTGTACGGATTTTCTCTACAAGTTTTTCTGAAACATTTATTAATAGTATATAAAATGTACGTTCTGGCCCACCCCCATGTTAAGGCTAACAGATGTATCAAAAGATGGTTCACCTTTTGGTAAATCTGTTAGCCATTACAATAACACATTTTGGTATATCTGTTAGACTTAACATGGGGGTGGGCCAGAACGTACATTTTATATACTATTTTTAATTTTTCTAAAAAGAACTTAGAGAGATATTGTCACAAATGTGCGTAGGTCCTTATGTGAAGTACACATCATTCTTGCCATATTTAGATGTAACTTTAACTTTGTGGACAGAGTTTCGAAAAATTCTCAAATATCAAATACTTGTCATGAAGGAACCTGCAGTGGGAACCGAATTGGTGCATGCGGACAGATCTGTGGGTTAATAAGGAACGAAATGGACGAACGCATCTAAACTTAAACATAGCAGATGATGTTAACAGTACTACAGTATATGACTCAAGAGACAAATGCGCAACAGCTGTGTTGATACACAGGTTTATTTTCACACACGAAAATAGGCCAAGTGATCAATGTATAAGGCGTGCCCAAGTGAAAGTGGGACTGAGGTTGGAGCGCCGTTATTCCCAGCGGTAGAAATTTGCGATTTCTCCGGTAGGTGGCAGTGTATGTCAGGAGAAATTTGATATACACTCGATAGCGGCATTGTGTTGTTGACTGAAACAGAAGCGAGATAACAATTAACGATCGTGCCATGGATTCCTCCAAACAGGCTCAGCGCGCAGTAATCCAATTTTTGTCGGCAGAAGGTGTTAGTGGAAAGGACATTTACAGTCGAATGAAGAATGTGTATGGGACTGAGTGTATGTCACGTACTACAGTTTTCCGATGGTGTAGTGATTTTCGTCATGGACGTGTGAGTACAGCGGACATGCCACAACCAGGTCAAACACCTGTGGTCATCACTCAAGAATCAATTTCTGCAGTGAACTCCCTTGTGAGGGAGAATCGTCGAATAACCACCCGGGTGATTGCAGACAGCCTGTCTGTGAGCAAGGGACTGTTGACACAATTCTTCATGAAAATTTAAACTAAATAAACCTTTGCATAAATTTATCAGACCCACTTTCAGTTGCGCACGCCTTATAGAATACAGCTAGAAGAATGACTTGTAGAGTAGGTTTGTATTTCACTGAACGTAGATAACGAAGAGGTTTGTTTTAGTTTTATATTGCATTTAACGGCTCACTAAGTAGCTCAGTTTGTTCGTGTTTTCATAACAATCTTCATCTGCTTGAAACTAGACTGAGGACTTCTCTTCTAACTTCCGCCATTTTAGAGCCAAGGTAAAAAACTGTTAAGCAGCGGGACAGTGTGAAGAGTGCAGTAAAAATATCAAGACGTTAAGTTATAATTAATGTGTAGCCATTTCTTCTTACATACATATTTTATTGCATACTTCCCAAAAATACAAGAGGATGATTTAAAAAGTCAAATTTCACATTATATGAGGATAAATGACATGTTTATAATCCATTACATATTTCTTTTCCAAGAATGTTTGTTTATTGGTTTTTACAAAATTATGACTTCTCTAATTACCCGATTGTTTATTATACGTAAACTCAAACTATACTGAGTGTCCCTTCTTGAATTTATGATGCTTGAGAAACTTCACTCACCTTACCACATACACTTCTTAATGTGGTACTGGATATTTATGGACATTGGTACATGTTTCCACAAGCAGAATCTCTCCGTAAATTATCCATAATTTTTTGGTAATTTTAAAGAATATTTGTGTGATACGTGAGCCAGTATTTTAACCACAACTTCTTCACAGTTACATTCAACTCGAATCTTTCTGAGGCGTTACTTTAGATTCGCTGCGTGCTGTAGCGTCATTCGTAATATTGAGTTCCCAGGAATGTTTTATATTCCGGCAGTGATCCATTGATTAGAAGGAATGAAGATGTTTGGTAAATTAAAACGACGTATTCGGTTGAACAGTATTTAAAATTAAGGCAAACGAAATATTTAAATGTGTTTTGGTGAATGAAAAACATAAATTTACCTCAACAGAATGGAAAAAAGGCTGTGGAAACTTGCTTTGGAGTATGAATAAAATATACGGAGAGGTCATGAAGGGATTTCGAAAGGTTACAGTAAAATAGTACAAGACTTCAGTCTAACAGATTGACGTAAGGCACGAAGACCTAAGGGCTGGGAAAGATTTACGTAAAGTACCTATCTTCAGGTATGCTTTCAGAACTTATTGGGGGTTGTGTCGTATTTTCTGTCGTTTCCATCATGTCGACATCCTCGCTTATCCTTGTTGTTTTTATTTTAATGTCACATGACACGGCGTCTTGATCAGTAAGATATTTCTGTATTGAATCAAAGTACAGCGTAACGTATTCACCAGATACCTCGAGCTCATTGCTGTTTTTCTGATAATTGTGACATATACCACCCGATTCGGAATGGCTTTGTTGAGGGTCGTCTGACTTCTGAATTCTGAAGTCGTATCTGTAGTTGCTAGAATCGTCGTTATGTCCGACATGCAATACTGAAAAATATAACTTATCCTCCATGGAATAAGATACGGGAAAGAATATTTTGCCCAAAGTGAATATCGCTTTTTGAAAAGGCCCTACTAAAGGTAAAGACAACCGTATCCACTCACTCTCTCCAGTACCTCCAACCGTATCACTGTCGTGCCTATCTCTAACATGGCTCTCTATATCAAACGGATTACCGGACCAAACGCAGGGACCACTTGTTATTGCAAATGGGCACGGGTATATTGCGTTTGCTACTATTTTCTGCAGAGCAACATTTCTTACGTTTGAAGGCTGTGCTGTGCAAATTGCATTGGGTGAAATATGTGCCTGGCATCTATTACAAATGTTGTGTCCTTGTTCACACATTTGGATAGGTTCATTTCTCCAGTAGTCATTGCATTCCGGACACATCAGCTCTCTCACGATATCATCATACAGCCTCATCACGGGGAACATGTTCTTCGTTGTGCTGTCCACGTAGTTTCCTAAATTCAAGAACAGGAATACAAGCAGAACGAATCAATGTACATCGTTAATGTACACGCACATATAAACTAGACGAAACAAAATACATAAGCAACAGTACTGATTCTAATTAATTGTAATGTGTGACATCCTCGTTGCTTTTCTAAAATATACAATAGTAGTAGTCCGTCAAGGCACAGTTTTAATGTAGCAATTGTAGACTACAGCTATATGTTTCGGTTACTTCAAAGTAATCATTATCAAGCTGTATACCAGAAGTGTAAAATGGAAATTATTTTACATGCGGGTAACGGACGAAATTTCGGCCTACAAATGTTGTAACTCGTATACGTATGTATGTTACTCGTAGAAAAGCCCTTACAATACAAAGGAATATTACACGAGATTAAAATAATATAATTATACAATTTTAAAGTAAAACCTTTGAATAGTTCAATATTCTGGGCTGATAATATTAGGCCACGTGTATGAGCGTTCCTGGGTGTAGAGATGGTGAGCAGATATGGTGTGTCTTCTCATATGAGTGACATGTTGTGTGTTTCACCTAGAGTAACAAGTGAATGATGGTGTTAGTATATGTGATATATTTGTACAACATTTTATGTGAATATAATAAGTGTACTCGTGTAATTGGACTATAAGTGCTAAAAACACATACCGCTCACTGAATGCAATAGTGGCACAATCCAAAAATTGCCCATTTGGAGCTAATACTACCAGCGACCTGAAAAATATGCAGGGGTTCTGATAAATCCTTAGCCCTACCAAGAAGGAAACAAGCTACAGCGACAGAAGAAATTTAGTTTCATATATCCTATTCATAATCACGATTGGAGCAATATTAGTACTATTTATACATATAAAAAGACTAGCATCAAACGAAATATTCTCACCATCAAACAAAATATATTGAGAAGTAGGTCGGGCTAAGGACTTATCAGCACCCCGGTAACAACTACATGTGAAAATAGTGGCACATTTATTAGCTGATACATACCCCGCTAGATGTCATTATTGTAACCGTAGTATTAACTTCAAATGGGCAATTTTTGGATTGTGGCACTGTGGCATTCACTCAGCGATATGAGATGTGAGATCCAGCCTTTGTCAGGACACACACGTATTTAACCAATATAAATTATTTGTAAAATGCTCAAACCATAAAACATGAAACACAATTTATTTTCGTTGTTGGGAATATAAGTCTTTCGTTTACGATCGCTGGAGGCCTGCAGCGATCGTAAACGAAAACTTTTCTGTGAGTAACAAACCTATTTACCTATATATGTAATAAAATTCGTCAGGTCGAGATCTCGTCTAATAAAAATATATGAAATAATTTACTTTTACACTTCTGGTATACAGCCTGATGAAGTTTACTTTGAAGTAACCGAAACATGTAGCTGCAGTCTACAATTGCTACATTAAAATTGTGCACTGAGACATTATATTCTGTTATTACACATTCTAATTAACTAGTAAAGACCATCAAACCCAACTGTTTATTGCACAAGTTACCCGGTTCACATAAGTGTGACGGTTACATGTTTCGGCTTGATTTTAAGCGTCATTAGTTGGGTAGATAAGCCATTAAACTTATTAATCTCCTTATAATTAGAGGGAATAAAGTCATTGTTGTTCACGGAGGTTTAATTACGAAACTGCTGAAAGATCCCCAACATGAAATATTGGTGTCACCTTCCATGGGGGCCGAATGACTAGACGGGATTCTGGTGATTGTTAAAATAATTTTGTGTGGTAAGAAGCTGTTTGTCACTGGAAACAAACACATTTCATAATATGCGACTGGGCCTGTGATTTGGGGGGAAGGGAGGGCTTTGTATTGTTAGATTGAATGTCTGAAGTGGGGGCGATGTTCTTTTTATTGGATTGTAGAAAATCTTGAGTCCCGGATTTGTTTTTGTCTTGTTAGGTAGAATAAATGGTAACTCAGCTGTAAAGGCTTACGTAAGCACAGTGGGATAACCCACTTTAAAACATGCAGTAAAAATTTTGTTATAGTTGTGAATTAGGACATTCTTACTTGCAGAAATGAACACGAATTTATGTGCAATATTTAATGTCCTGTAGCTAAAATTAAGCAATTCACATTAATGTTTAGAAGTGAATGAATGAATGAATGAACTTAATTTTGCACGTGAAAGTATTGAAAAAAGGAATTTCTGTGAGAAATAAAGAAGCCTTATTGAAATATTTTCAGTTCTGTAATAGTAACAGAGGGTCACTTCAATAATTGTACAACTACTTAATGTCTTCTCATAAGATGTTTTAATACTTGCATCACCTGAATTTTAGAACAGAATTCAGAACGAAATGAAACCCAAAATTTATTGGATTACGTAATATTACAGTGTGTTAAATGTTACGTCATTTTCAAACAGTTTAAGAACTGTTGCCTTAAGTTACTTTACGAACAAATACTCCTACTTACCGTGACGTTAATCCTGCCCACGGAAATTTCTCCTTGAATGCTGCAGCCAACTTCTGAGTGTACTGAAGTATACTGAAGTCTATAGACAGCTCATTGGCTGTCACACATGAAGCGGGTGGTATCAACCGAGCTAACAGATAGTTACCAGATAACTTCAATTGTGATAAGACCGACATTCAGGAAGCAAAGTACAGAAAAGGGAATGAAAATACACAAAGAAGGAAAGAGCTGGACGAGATAAGTAACTGATGTCAGAACAAACATTAACATACTCACCTAAAAGACGCTACAGAAATTTAAAATCTCGTTGAAAATATTCTGTTGGACAGGTCGTATTGCAAGCAGCTACCTAGTTTACTGTATGGGTATATTACAGATCTTTTGTGTTTATTTCATATCTGAGGAAGATGCCTACTGTTGTAACCCGTGGCCACTTGTTCTTAGTCCTCTACTTGTTACATCTGTTTTTCAGTAATGCGTGCATACAGCAGTTGATACACAGTTTTCAAATATCGTGCATACCATTCAGCGACATGGATCAGCCATATCTATTATTGTCAAAGTGACGAGGCACTAAGGAAAATTAGTGTACTTTTCATATTACAGCAGGTCACACAACCTCACTTTAAAGCCTTTCAATCAGACACATCAAGATCGCTGTTGCACTTATGTGAGTTGCAAAATAAGCGCTATCATTCAACTCTGGTTTCTGGAAACTTACAGAGTGATAGATTTTTTTTAAAAAATTGCTAATTTTTGTACAAAAATTTCTCATTTTAACTAAAATTAAAGTGACAACGAAATCTACTATCCAATTTGTTTAACCCTGCTATATGAATCATCGTAAGCAGGCTTGCACAAGAAACGACAAATTTCTCATTCGTCTTCCATTGACATTGCATTCTACAATAACATGTACGTGTCCTGTTTATCACACTGATAAAACCTGCTTAGTAGGGATAAATAGTATAAATTGACAGGTATCCTTCTTAAATCCCACTTAGTATTTAAAGATAAGCTGTAATTATGAAATAAATATCAGCCTTAAGAGTTTTAAAGTATCTACAGACAATCACGTGATTCAGTTTGGCCTTCAATATCTTATCACAAAAATTAAAGAACCTGAACCCCATTCAGTGACGTGTAGTGAAACCTTTACACAGAAGAGAATTAATTTGACGAAATGGTCTGTTTTGTGAGTCTAAAATTAATGAAAGTCATTACAAGCTTAACAGATAATTGCTGTGTGTTACTGTCATAAATTCATTTCATTCTCTGTGCAGTCTTCCTTACAAAAGCCCATCACAGTATTCCTTGCTGTCATGAACTCAAAAGTTTATGATATTTACAAAAACAAACATTTTACCTTATTCTGAGCCATATGCACCTAGTACACACACACACACACACACACACACACACACGCCATGGTTCTCCAATATAAACTTTAATATCATCCTTCTAAATACGTCTAAGTTTTCCTTGTTTTGAGCTATTCTATGACAAATATTTTACAACATATTCCACTGTGCATGACTCAATTCAATCTTATCTGCGTGGTGCTGTCCCTTGCTTTTGACTCCATAAACGAAAAGGTTTATCGTGCCCAGGTTTTGTAAACAGAAAGGAGCCAGAAGACCGTGTGTACCTAAGCAGCGTGGATGTTCCGCTTTAGTTGGCGCTCGCGACCTACGTCACACAGTCCCTCACTCCCTCATTCACACACTGAGACAGCGACTCTAACGTAAATCCTACTTCCGACAGGCGAAGAGGAACTTTAAATTCGTACACACCAACAGAGTCGAGTCGAGTCCAATCCAGTCCAGTCAGAATCACAAAGACGCGGCAGTGACTCTGTGGCTTACTTACAATGGCCGCCGCGGCAGTGCCTACACACCAGCAGAGTCGAGTCGAGTCGAGTCGAGTCGAGTCACAAGAGTCTTGCCGAGTCAAAAGGTTCGATTCATACTCCAGTGATCAGGCGTGACGGAAGAAATGGATGTAAAGAAGCTTATCCTTTCAGTGAAGGACCACGAGACAATTTACGACGCCTCGCGCTGTGAACACCGGAACCGCGTCTTACTTTGATGATGACGATGTTCATAACAACAAAAACAACAGCCCAACTAACAGCAGTAATAATGATCTTTTTGTTATTAGGCCTTCTATTTAAAGTTTTGTACGTTACTTTTGGCGTAGTAAAGAGTGACAATCGACTTTCAACTGACTTCAAATTAAAGATAGTGTAATGTGTTTGTAGTGTATTATTATTATTATAAAAAAATAAAATTCAAGAAGGGAACAAGCTACAGAGACAGAACATTTTGAGTTTCATATATCCTATTTATATTCATAATTGGAGGAATATTAGTACTGTTTATATATATATATAACAAGACTAGTATCAAACGAAATATTCTCACCATCAAACAAAATACATCGGGAAGTAGGTCGGGCTAAGGACTTATCAGCAATTTTGTAGGACACATGCACAATAACGGGTTAACTATGTACCTGTACATTGGTATATATACTTCTTGTGGAATGACTTTTCCTTTAAGCATATGCCATTGATTCCTTTTATTAAATCTGTCTATTATTATTATTATTATTATTATTATTATTATCATCATTATTATCATCATCATCATCGCCCTCATCATCATTATCATCATCATTGTTTTAATCAAGAGATAGATGAAAGAAGGAAGTAATAAAAGTAACGGAATGTGCTACTTCAAATCATTTCTTATATTAAGTTAATTACGAGTATATTCAGATTACTTTCTTAGCATCAGGAGGAGAGCTACATCCCCTACAAAGTACAGTGGGATACTTATGCTTGTACCTGGAATATTTCTAATTGGAAGGACATTTAAGTCACCAGAACTAAACGCCTTTCCAAAACTTGAGTTACAAAAAACACTGTTATGACAATCACGTCCTTGGGCTCCTACATCAATCAGTGTGAAGCAGCAGTTTGCATCAACCACACCTAACAAGTTCATTGAGTGAAAGCTTTTGTAATTAAAACACAAAAATCCGGCGTTTGGTGGGCATTTGATGAGGCAGTGTTTCCCGTCTATGCCTCCTATGCAATTACGCATTTTACAAATTTCGTTGAACTCATCTGCAATTCGCAGCCAATCTTCCGAAGTAGGGACTGTTATATACTTGTATATTGGTTGCAGTACCTTCCAAATAGCTTTTCCGGACTCACGTACAATGTCCTGTACTGTATTCTTTCCAACTCGAAAAGTTATCCCAAGGACGCAAATAATTCCCCAATGGCAAGATACCTGAAACAGACTTTCTTTCTCAGACTCCCAGAAATGTAAGGACAAGTGACACAACTTACGAAGTAATTATATGAGGGAAAGAAGAAAATCAAAAGAAAAAATATCAGGAAGTGGGGCTACAGTGAAAGGGAAATGGCCATTTTAAGATGTCATGAAATTTTTGGAGTACTACTTGTGGCGTAGAACTATGGAAATGTTCCTGACACAGCAACTGTAACTGACGTTTCATTCAACGATCCTGATGAGACTGAGGTGGGCAATTTCGAAAAACTGGAAAGAGAAAATACAATTCATGACCAGAAAATGGAAGCAGGGTCGAGTCAAAAAGAGCGGATAGCAGGAATTAAAAGAGGAGGGAAACTGCAAAAATTAACTGCTGTTGATATAGATAAACAATATTTGGACTCCTTGAAAGAAATCGGTGATGAATGGAGGAGATCCTGGGTTCGAATAACAGTTACAATTCTAATTGAACAAACAAGATATAGGTTACTCTGTGTGTGTATGTATGTATATATATATATATATATATATATATATATATATATATAAAATTGAAGAAATAAAATGTAAATACGAGTAAATAATGTTACTATTTAGGACACTAATTAAGAAAAAGGGTAGCTCCAATAATATCGAGAATCCATTTCTTGTCTCCTACGGATATTTATAGGACGTACCTAAAATAATTGCAAGTCGTTCTTCAGGTGTAATCTCCCTCCTATAATTAGTGTTTTGTTTTCGTATATCCTTTCCCACCAGTGACAGACGGTAGAATTGCTCGATATTCACTCTAAAAAAGTCATGAAATTTCTCTTCATCCTCGAGCAGATCCGGGTGTAAGTGGCTAAATATTCCGAATTTGGGTCTTTTTTATGTTTATCGGGTGCACCCACATGTTCCGTCTCTTACGACGTTACCTCCTTCTCCACATAATCGCATGCAAAACAAGCATGTTAAAATTCTCCATTGCTTTAGGGTTTAATTTGCACTGTTCAAAGAGTATCAAAAACCCACTGGAACTCCTGCAAACTTGATTGGACTCGACTCGGTCGGTGTGCACACCCAGTGACTCTAGAGTCTGACTGGACTGGGTTGGACTCGACTCGACTCTGTTGGTGTGTACACACCCTTCAGGTGGCACTCGCGACTTAACGTCACACAGTCCCTCACTCCCGAATTCACACACTGAGATAGCCTAAAGTAAATCCTACTTCCGACAGGCGAAGAGGAACTTTTAGCTCGACCAGTTCTTGAGCAAGACATTACCGTAACAAACTCATGCTGTTACAAGGCCCATATCCTCATTCTAGGGTCCCAAATTAAATGGAGTTTGTGTCGCTACCGCTTCGGAGTTTCGCATGTCCTCCATGTTGTTAATATTAGTAGCAGGAAATTAAAACTTTTGCTGAGGGGTGACATCAAAACGCATGAAGTTCATATATCGTAAATTCTGTGAACTTTTTCACGAGGAGAAGCGAGAAATCACAGACAGCATGGTAGTATAAGGAGCCCTAAGCGTGCCTTTCTGGAAAGGAAAGGTCTCTAAAATATAAACTTTTAACATTGCCGCGGTGTTCATGTGTCTCTAACGTTTAAAATTTTGAACCATTTAACACATTTTTGCAATCTCGGGATGAACATTATGATGACTTTGGAGGACACCCCGACGGCTTACGATTACACTCAGGGATAACAATGTAGAAAAAGCGCGAAATAGGGAGGTGTGAACGAGGTTTATTTCACATAATGGGATTCTGTACGGTAGTAGATCGTGAAGAAATGTGAAACTGTGTAATGTGCTACATTTGTAGAATGTGAAATAGCTAGATGGTGACAGTACCAATGTATGGTTAAGTTTTCTGTTTGTCACGATAATGAACCATTGGAGAGAGGCATGTGAAAGTTTATACATAAATAATAAAAGTACCTAAACATTGTGTGCAAAATATTGTTTCTAAAAAACGTTGAACGCGTTCCTGTGTAGCTGTGAAGTTATAGCCGACAAATATAGCGCTTATAGAGCCTGTTCTTACACAAATAATTCATTAAAGAAATAAAATGTAATAATAGCAATAATAATGATAATAATGATGTAGAAATGTAGGCCTGGAATCCCGATCTGAAATCCTTGTTGGCTATACAACTTACTGTTAGAAACCATTTAAATGCATTAAATTAAGTAACATCGACGGTGTGTGACCGATGAGTGTGAAGGCACGAACAGGTGCTGAAGGATTTCGTCTTTATTTTCACGCACCAAATCTTACTGTTCATTAATTTGGAGCAGCAATGGACACTTAACTTGAGCAGGTTAGACAAGGCTTTGAACTACACATTTTTGTGTTTGTCTCTTGTTTGTACACAGAGGAAATGGTGTATATCCATGCATTTAGAATTTAATATTCAGAATGTGTCTTTCCCTCAGTTATCCAAGACATTCTTCAGCTTTTATGGAATACATAACTCTAACATTGAGCTGATAAAAGGTTGACCATCGGTTGTATGAGTACCGTGGAGAGGTTCGAAGTTCCAGTCCACGTGCTCACACTAGATCATTCTACAATCCAGTTTAATATTATCGTCTCATCTAGGCCTAAGTGCCAAAGTAAATACATTGTCAATGTTTCTGTTCCTTCAAAATATTAAGTTAAATTTCCCAATTTATGTGTGACATATATTGTGCAAGTTTGTACAGAAAGCAGATATTTTTGTTATCTTATTTCAAGAAGTCAGTGCGCTGCTGCTGCTTTGAACGGGTTTGTATACGTTATCAGCTGAATTATTCTGCACCCTCATTTACTACATGCAACTAATACGAAATATGATGCCATGTATGTAAACTTATCTCCAGGCATACATTTAAATTTACACAAAATAAAACGCTATTCTGCTGTCCTCTGTGTTGTCGTTGTGTAATATTGCATTTGATAATGTGTGTTTCGGAAGAACACACTGCCTCCTTCTTCCGGGTGAATGTGAATGTGAAGGCAGCAAGCACTTTTGAATTATTTGTACTCGAATACACGGTTTCATATCCCGCAGTACCCCACTCTACACATCAGAACTAGTCACGTCCTCTCACAGTTTAAGGTGGCCACGTCGTGAAGCTGAGTCTTTAAACTGAAATTGGTGACAACGTCTAGAAGATTTTGAATGTTTCATTGCAGGTTTCTTGCAAATCTTCACGGTGTGGAATTGTGTAATTCTTAATTATTTTTACTTACTTACAAACCCCCCCTACCTACTTACTTACTTACTTACTTACTTACTTAATTACTTACTTACTAACGTACTCACTCCATGGAACAGAGTCCTTCTTGAGAAGCTAACAGTTTCTCAGATAGTCAAGAAATTTCCCCCATTTAATGGAACCAGAAAGGACATTACAGCCTTTACAGGTGCCCACCACCTTTCCCTATCCTCACTCAGATCAATACAATCCATCTCTCATCATTCCATTTCCCGATTTGCATTTTATAGTACCTTGCCATCCACGCCAGGGACTTGAAAGTGGTCTCTTTCCCTCAAACCTGAATACACCTCTTCTTTCCCCTACGTGCTACATGCCCCGCCCATCTCATTCTTCCCAATTTTATCACCCGGATATTATTAGGCGAGTACAGATCATTTTGTGTCCTTTTATAGGCTTAAAAACAAAGAGAAAGCTTCATAATTGTGCCTCTCTGCCAGTAATACAGCTATGACCTATTAATTACGCAACCTGCGTCATGTACAAGTCTAACACTGTTCTAAACGTGAGGTGGTAGTAATTAATTGCAAGTAACGGAATTGCGTCCGTTTGTGTGACGTCATTGACTGCTAATTGAAAGACCAGTCACTGTGTGACATGCAAAAGTATAGTGTTTTTACTGCAGATATTGCTGATTGCGTATGGTGGAGCAATCTGCGATCGGAGTATTGATGAGCAATTGTGTGATTGGCCTGGATTGCAGCAGGCGATCGGATGATGATGTCACAGTCACTACGTCACACCGTGCAGATCTTTGAGTGTTACAAGGTCTCTCCAACACCAGAATAAATCCGAATTCTTTAAGTTATTTCTTATTGAGTCCAGATTTGCAAATAATTTTGCCACTGCTGGAATTAATATTAAGGTCCCCAAAAAATAGGCTGTTTTATGAGTTCTGTATTGACTGCAAACATGGGAGGATTCGCTATATATATATATATATATATATTGGGTAGGACTGATTGCGAAAACTGTCCCTCTGCTGCTTAAGATCAGTTCACGCAATCAAGCACGCACGTTCCTGCAGACAACACAATGAAGAAGTGAACCCATCTGTCTTCACTTTGCGAGTCAGTAGGAATACAGTTTGAATTGTTTGGATAAATGCAGAAAGACGGCCCTAATCTAAGATCCTAATTGCATCTTTCTCTTAATCTATGCAAAGAGCATTGATATCCGAAATTCGCAATTTATGATCTCATCTCTGTAAGCCCGTCTGCGACTGAAAACCCACGCAAAACACCTAAAAAAGCGGGAATTATTTTTGCTACACAAACTTTGTAACAAAACCGGTATGCTTTTTGTACTGACTAAAGTACGTATAAATACCCGATTACACGTTAGAATTGAAGTTAAAAATGTTAAATTTATCTTCATCGTGGGTAGTGTGAACTGTAGAGTATGCTGTGAAAATATTAGGTCTCTCAGGGATAATGAGAGTCATAAAAATTCCATTTTTTATTTCTTTTTTTATACACGTATTACGCAGATATATAGTATTATAACAATATAAAACTTTTTGTAATAAAACTTCACAATAACAAAGCAGCAAATAATATAAGAGGGTTGGAACTTTAATAGTGGCAACTATTTATTTACAACTGATACAAAATAGATACATGTTTCGAAATTTTACTGTCCTTCAATGTAGTCACCA
>JGI20166J26741_11191115_pt1 | contig 14212 bp, 15 predicted proteins | sample TergutCu122P5_FD_26741 | JGI IMG/M metagenome (IMG submission 26741)
TATTCAGTTTTCTAAATTAGCGTCTGTGCAATTCTTCTATGTTTCTTGCGTTTACAATGTTAAAATTATCTTTATTTATCATGCCTTTTTCTAAATAAAATTTGATCTCTTCTTCATTGTAAGCGATATTGCAGTATTTCTTCGAGTTCTTTGTCTTGAATACTCCTTGATAATTTATTATTGCATATTTATTGAAATCTGCTGCAAATTCAAAAAATTTATCCACCAAATGCCTTACCACTGTGACTTTTATTGTAGTCTTAAACGGTACCATATCTTTAGCAGTTTCAATCCTCTATAACAGCTCTGGAAGCTTTATATTGTCTTTGCTCGTCAAGAATTTTATCATGTGGATCGTGTTTATATTCTCTATGCCAAAATTTTCCAATATCATTACTTGAACTTCATGGTTTACTCTTGCTAAATACCTTCCTGCTTGCAAGTTTATCCTCTTTTCTAATAATAGCACCATAGCCTCTTCGCAAAGCTTCTTTAGGCAAAGATAGTTATACACCGTACTTCTTGAAATTAAAAACTCTTCCGACAAAGCTTGAGCCACATTAATCTCGGATCTATAGGTCTTCGTGCGCTTTAAAATGGTGTATCTCTCTATGATCGCTTTCATGAGAACAGTTTGATCCATAGACCTGTAAGATAAATTAGAGTCTAAGATCATTGCACGTATATAATACTCATCGATGTCGTCAAAATCTACAATGTAGCAAGGGGCTTTTTTGTAGCGAACATCCTGGGTATTGGCAAAGAGGTTTTTAAGGGCAGTTAACCTGGATTGACCGCATATTACAGTGTAGTCATTCAAATGTTTCTCCTTGTACAAGATCAGTGGACATAATATCCCCAAATTTTCCACTGACGAAATCAAGGTGATGAGTTGCTCTGTATTAGGTTTCTTAAAGTAATTCCAGTTAGGAGGGCAAGGGGTAATAAGGTCTATATCCACATATTGAAAGTTTTTATAGATATCAACTCCATAAGTGAAGTTATTAACTCTTCTTTTTAATATATTCCTTTCTTTATCTCTTGCCTTCTCCTCTTTTTCTAAAGAAGGAGGATCATTAGGATCAACAATCTCTTGAATTTGAACTTGTTTAGGATCATTTTTAACTCTTTTATTTGGAAATAAATCCTCGCCAGTAGAGAATTCAACATTTAAACCCATTGAATCAACCATTTTATAGATATCCATTTATAAACCTCGGCACATACTTACTTTAATATATCATATGCGGAAAAACTTAAATTGATGACAAAAACTTTTATTTATATTTAAAATGAGCATAAATTAAGTATATCCCACTTCCAAATAAAACAGAGAGTATTATCAAGTTCATGAAAAACTCGTTATATTTTATGAATAATATATTTATAACACAAATAGATATGAATATAGCAGTACGTTCAAGGTATTTTGAATTTCTCCTTGAGAATATATAGACTTGAGAGCATGCTATTGCTAATCCTAAGCAAATCGTAAATAAAATAAACTTTTCAGGGTATATCAACGACAAATGTAGTTCACGAGGTACAACATTGAAAATATTTAATATAAATGAGCTTAGTCCATATATAAAGAAAATTGAACCTGCAAATACAGAGATTAAGTCTTTTTTATATTTAAGATAGCTCATCTCTAATGATAAACCTGAAATAATCAAAAATATAGGCCATGCGTATGGTATATAAAATAAGTCTACTCCAGAAATTTTAATGGTAAATGCAATTATACCAATAAAAATCAACAGTGAACCTAAAAAAATATTATCTTTAATGCTTAATTTCATGTAATTTCCTGTAAGTATTGTTTTATATATAATATTAGTGTTATCAGTATTCTATTCATAAATAATTAATAAAATAGATTTCTTTATGAATTAATATTAGTGGTTAGTGACTAGCCACTAACCACATATTACTTATTTTTATCCAAACAATTTTTGCAAGTACCAAAAAGATATATTTTTAAACTATCAATTTTATTGTTTGTACTTTTTTCCAAATCTTCTTTAATAGATGTTAAGGTTTTTAGTTCAATATCTTCCACCTTATTACATTTATTGCAATAAAAATGTGAATGAGGCTCTCCTATATTGCATTCATACCTGAAACTTCCTTCTCCAACATTGATTTCACTTATAAGCTCAACATCTACTAGAGTTTTTAATGTTTTATATACAGTAGCTAAACTTATCGAAGGAAAGCTTTTAAATATCGCTTTATAGATATCGTCAGCAGAAGGGTGACTCTTTGTTTCTTTCAAAAATCTATAAATAGCAAGCCTTTGAGGCGTCAATTTTAGTTTATTTTTTTTCAACTCAGATGCAATTTCAACCATAAAATCCCTCCAGTTTTGCACAATATATAAAAATCTTATTTGCAAGTTATTTTAATTATATAATAATTATTGCTGTTTGTAAAATATTTTTTAACTTTATTTATTTGTACTTATCTTTATCGTATTTCCATTTGATGTTACTACGATACTTCCATTTAAATCAGTTCTATATATTTTATAACCTCTGCTTGTAAGTTCATCTATTGTAGTTTTGCTCGGGTGTCCATAAGGGTTATTGAGCCCAACTTCAATTATTGCATATTTACCATTTACTGCATCAAGAAATTCCTTTGATGAAGATGTCTTTGAACCATGGTGAGCAACCTTTAAAACGTCTGCTTCTACATCATAACCATACTGAAGGATCTTTTTTTCATTAGCACTTTCCACATCACCAGTGAATAGAAAGGAGTTATTTCCATATTTTAAGGACATTACAATACAGTAATCATTTAAATTAGTATATGTCTTATTCTCTTCAGGCCAGAATACTGAAATTTTTATGTTTGGATCAAAGTTAATAGATGAACCAGCATATACAGGAGTAATTTTTAATTTTTTATTATTTAACTCTGTGACTAGGCTTTCAAAAAAATATTGATTTACGGTAACCTTAGGTGCATAAAATGAAAGCACAGAATATTTTTTTACAATTGCAGCCATATTCCCCATGTGATCTTCATTAGGATGCGTTGCGACTACTATATCAATTGTTTTAATATTCAAGTCATCCAGATATGTCAATATTTTATCTGAAGATGACTTAGATCCTGAATCTATCAGCATATTTTTACCATTATACTGAACTAACATAGCATCGCCTTGTCCAACATCTATATAATGAACTTTTAATGATTGGTTATCTATTTCCCCCACAAGTTGTGGCTTGGAGAAGTTATTTTTAAAGAAAAATATTGCTATAATTGCTAAAATTATTAGTAAAGCTAAAAGAACAAGCTTATTATTTGTTTTTTTATTCAATGATGATCAGAGCTCCTTAACAAAAATATTTCTATAGGAATTAGCAAAGGAAATTTACCAATAATACCTTCATATAATAATAGCATGAAATTATATTAAATAGAAGTAAATGAGAAATTTTATTTTATGTGGTATAATTAGTTTAGGACATCCATTATCAATATATGAAAAAAATATTTTTGAAATCTTTATAAGGAGATGTGCAATGCTAAACACTGTTATATTTTTATTAAAATTTTTTGTTTTTTGTATTGGTTTGACTTATCATGCAATTATTTTTAAGTTTTTCAATAAAAGAGATGAAAGGGATCAATACAATTATATGCGTAAATTGACCTATAAGTACGCATATAAATTAGTAAAATATTCTAAGCAAAAACTCGATATTATAGGAAAGGAAAATGTCCCAGAAGGAGGAATTTTGCTCGTATCAAATCATGAAAGTTATTTTGATATCCCTTATTTAGCATATTGTTATGGTTCTGTTATTGGATTTATTGCTAAAAAAGAATTAAATATACCTGTTTTATCATCTTGGATGAGGGAAATGAAATGCATTTTTATCGATAGAGGGGATGTTAGAAAATCTATTCAAGTTATAAACGATGGTATTTCAAATTTGAAAAAAGGCTATACAATGGCTATTTTCCCTGAAGGGCATAGAAGTACAACGGGAGAAATCATGGAATTTAAAAAAGGAAGTTTAAGGCTTGGTACAAAATCTGGAGCACCCATAGTACCCGTCGTTATTAAAGGAACTAGAAATATCTATGAAAATAATAAATTACCTAATCTCATTAAAAGATCTAATGTAACTGTATGCTTTTTGCCTCCTATCTATTATGACAAATTAAGCACAGAAGATCAAAAAAATTTAACATTAATCGTCGAAAATAAGATTAAAGAAAAATACAATTTAATATAATAAAGCAGCTTACGCTGCTTTATTAATTAATATATTTTATTAAGGATAGCTTTTAAAGGCTAGTCCACTTTATGAACATGCCTATCAACGTCATCTTCATGATAATTTTCTCTTCCAAAGAAAACAAATGAGTATAAGCCTGCTATTCCAACTAGGGCAAATATAACTCTTGTAAATGCTGTCATTGCTCCAAATATGGATGAAATTAGGTCAAATTCAAAAAATCCAATAAGACCCCAATTTATAGCTCCTATTATTACTAATATCAATGCTATAACATTCAGAACTTTCATTTAATCAACTCCTTTGATAAGCTTCGATTATTATTATTTACAAATTTTTTTTTTCTATTCTCCATTAGTAAATAAAATTTATGAATTTATTTGAATTATCGAAAATATATTTATAGTAATAATTTTTTTTGGAGGCTTTATTATGTTATCAGTAGTAATTGGATATTTTATTTCTATCTTAATTGCAACTTTATTATTTATACTGTTTAAATATACCTTTTTAAATAATATAAATATAAATAAATGGTTATTGTTATTAATAACTGTAATAATACTAATTGTACCAATCATATCAAAGATACCTTTATTACATACGATATGGCAATATTTGCATGCAACTTTATTTTTATTTTTCGCTATATGGTTTATGTATGAAAGTGGATTCAACTTTAATTATTTTTCAAAGAAGGACAAATATTTAATGATAATAAAAAACGAAAACAAGGATAAAAAAAAATGATTAAAAAAAATTAAGTTTAATTAACCATATGATATTGACAGGAATTTTAAAATATGTTACTTTAGTATAGAGATAGTAGAGATTTAGATATTAAAACTTAAACCCCTGATTTGGGAGCTAGTTTTTAATAATTTAAATCCCCAAATTAGGAGGTAGAAAAATAAATGTCAGACAAAACTTTAGTATGCAAGGACTGTGGAAAGGATTTCGTTTTCACTGAAGGGGAGCAGGCCTTTTATAAAGAAAAAGGTTTCGAAAACGATCCATTAAGGTGCCCTGATTGCAGAAAAGCAAGGAAAAATCAAAGAAATTCTAAAAGATAATATAGAATTTTGTATAAGAACTGTTAAAAAAACGGTTCTTATTTTTTTAAGTAATAATTTAAACCTAAAAATGTATTTTTTTTCAAATTATGCTTAATAATTATATAATATAGGATTTTAAATCTTGATAAAATTCATCGTATAGTTTATATTATATTATTAATGAATAAAATATTGTAAATATTATAATTAAAATTTAAGGAGCAGCGAAGTAATTATATGAAATTTGAATTAGATATATCCAAAACTTTTAATTTTATAAATGAAAAAGAATTGACTAATTTAGAGCCAGTGATTAAGGTATACCATGATTTTATAAATAGTAAACAAGGTGTAGGGAATGATTTTTTAGGATGGAGCAATTTACCAGTTGAATACAATGAGGATGAATTTGAAAGAATAAAGATATTAGCAGATAAAATAAAGAATAAATGCGATGTTTTAGTAAATATAGGAATTGGTGGTTCATATTTGGGGGCTAAAGCTGCAATAGAGCTTTTTTCTCATAGTTTTTTCGACCTTCTTAAAGGTGATAAAAAAAATGGTGTTAAAGTTATTTTTGCTGGAAATAATATGAGTTCAAAATATTTAAGCGATCTAATGGATGCAATTGAAGATAAAGATGTCTGTTTAAATGTAATATCTAAATCCGGCACCACTACAGAACCAGCTATAGCATTTAGGATATTAAAAGACTTTATTGAAAGGAAATATGGTCTTCAGGAATCAAAAAATAGAATTTTCATAACCACTGATAAAGAAAAGGGTACTCTTAAATCTCTTGCAGATAAGGAAGGATATGAGACCTTTGTCATTCCAGATGATGTAGGTGGTAGATATTCTGTGCTCACAGCAGTTGGATTATTACCTATGGCAGCTTCTGGTATTGATATTACAAGTGTTATGGAAGGGGCACGAGATGCTTATGATGAATTTAGTAAAATTTATTGTGAAGATTCATCACTAAATATATGCTATAAATATGCAGCAGTCAGAAACTCTTTGTATAGAAAAGGAAAATTGATCGAAGTTTTATCCAACTTTGAGCCTTCATTTCAGTATTTTGGTGAGTGGTGGAAACAGTTATTCGGAGAAAGTGAAGGAAAAGATGGAAAGGGTATTTTCCCTGTTTCATGCAATTTCTCAACAGACTTACATTCCATGGGTCAATATATCCAAGATGGGCTTAGAAATTTTTTCGAGACATTCATAAATGTTGCAAAGTCTGAGAAAATTATTGAAATAGGCGAAATAGAAGGAAATATAGATGGACTTAATTTTTTAAAAGGGAAAAACCTACATTATGTTAATAGTAAAGCTTTTTTAGGAACTTTGTACGCTCATTACAAAGGAAATGTTCCATGCATAGTCTTGAATATGCCAGAAGTAAGTGAAAGAGCGTTTGGATATTTAATTTACTTTTTTGAAAAGGCATGTGCTATGAGTGGTTTTCTGCTAGGGGTAAATCCTTTTGATCAGCCTGGTGTTGAAAACTATAAAAATAACATGTTTTCACTGTTAGGGAAACCAGGTTATGCTAAATTAGAATTTAATGAATAAATATTTATTATAGACTTATTTACCAAGGTATAAACACAAAATCATAATTTGTATGTGGAGGAAAACACATGAATGAGATAAAAATCATATTTGAACAAGACTTAAACAATGATAATGTTATTAAAATCAAATTAGAAGATGTACCAGATGAGGATTTGTTATTTAAGTTTATGATTTCAAATAAAGGTATCTGGACATCTTTAAGCGATTTTTCTGATGAGAGGGAAGTTTTTTGGAGGGTTTTGGAAGATGGGCTTTATACTGTTATGATGCAGGCTAAACACAAAGGAAGCAAGAAACCATTTAGTTATATTTCAAAAAGAGAATATTCCTTTAGGCATATTTCAGATTTAAGTAGCAAAATAAAAGATGATGAAAAGATCATCGACTTTAATTCTGTAGCACCAATATTTACTCAAAATGATAAACCTTTTGAAAAAAATGAGGCAGTTTCATTTATGGATGAAAATAATAGCAGGTTTGATAGTTTTGGAATCAATAACATCATGCCAAATTTTCAAGCTGTAAGCAATAGCAACAACAAATATGAAAATTTGAAGTTAAATGACAATATTCTACCAAATATTAATACAAATAATCAAAACAATTTAGTTTATGATATGGATGTAAGACCTTTTAATAGCGTAAGTGCAGTACAAAACAATGACTCAAACTTAAACAAAGACATGAGAAAGCTTAATGATATTAAAGATGAAAAGGTAAATGCTACAGAAGTAAATACATATGATTCTAAAAACAAAGTGCTTTCTATTACGCCATCTAAAGAGAGTTACTTAGTGGGGGATAAAATAACAATTTTCTGCGATGGTGGAAATGAAACTAAATTATACAGATTTCTACTTATGAGTGATAAAAATACCACGATGCTAAGAGATTATTCTTCTGATAATAGCCTCTACCATTTAATCGATAAAGAAGGCAATTTTACTATAAAAGCTCAAATAAAAGATTTAAGCTCTTCTAAGGTTTTCGATGAAGAGCAGGAAATAGGTATGAATGTAAAAAATATACCTAAAATTGATATAGTATCTTTTAAGTGTTTAAATCAAGAGAGAATTATAAATATGCCAATCATGTTTGAAGTAAAGACAAATGCCTCACCTTCAAGAACCGTTCTTTACAAATTTATAAAGATAAGTGAAGATGGAAATCAGGTGACAGTTCAAGACTTTTCAACTCACAGCAATATAACGTTAATAGAAGATAAAAGTGGGACTTCTAAACTTTTATGTTTAGTTAAGGATGTTAAGCTTCCCAATAAATTCGATGACAGGGCTGTTATTAAATATGAAGTAATGCAGTATAAACCAGTATCAATTAAGAGCTTTGAACCTGATGTTGCTTCTCATCAAAATGTTGGAATACCAGTAGTTTTAGATTCCAATGTCACTGGAGGGAAAATTTTAAAATATAGGTTTTTAATTGAGGGACCAGAGAAAATTGATTCTGGATATATCAATTCAAGTTATTTCAAATGGATTCCGGAGGAAGAAGGAAATTATTTAGTATCTTTATTTGTAAAAGATGAGAGTTTCAGTGGAGATTATGAAGATAAACAGTTCTTTAATTATTTCATAGATCCCGCTATAGTCCGAGATATAGTCATTAAGGAAGTATTTGTTGAAAATCCCAAAACAGCCCTTATTGGAATTCCAAACAGGATTGAAGTATATGCTGAAGGTAGTGAAAACATACGTTATAAATTCATTGTAAAAAAAGATGATGAGCTTTTAGAGATGATCGATTACAATGAAAATAATTGGGTTAATTTTATGCCAGATGAAAAAGGAAGCTATACTATTGAAATCCATGCAAAGGATAAATATTCAAAAAAACCATATGATGCTATGAATTCCGTAGATGTAAAAGTATTTGAATATATACCGGCTAAAATCGATTATCTGATTAATTTCAATGAAGACAACAATCTCATCAATAAACCTGTTAAGATAAACATCATAACAGAAGATGGAAGGGATACTTTTGTAAAATATAAAATTTTATTGGACGGACATTTTTTAGATGAGACTCAATATGAGACCATCAATACTATTACGTTTACGCCTAAAATTACAGGTGAATATAAGCTAATCGTATTCTGTAAAAATGTTAGAAGCAAAGAAGAATATGACAGCAAAAAAATAGCTACTATAAAAGTTGAAAATGCTCTACCTGTTAAAAATGCAACTATTGAATGCTTAAGTAGCAGCATGACTGTAGGCGAAAAGCTAAGTTTTTATGTAAAATCTGAAGATAATTATGATACATTATATCAGTTTTATTTATATGAAAATGAAGCTTGGAAACTCATTCAGGATTTTTCTACAAATAATAATTTCTCATATGTTCCAGCATCTAAAGGTGCTTGTAAGCTTATTGCGATTTGTAAAAATAGCTTGAGAATAGTTAATTATGATTGTGTGGCATCTTGTGACTATGAAATAGCATAATAGTGAATATTGAATATTGAACAATGGTAATAGTGAATAGTTTTTTAAATTAAGTCTAAAATCTAAGATTTTGGGCTTATTTTTTTCAAGTATCAATTTTGTTCCATATATTATACTACTAAATATAGTATAAATATACTCTTTATATAGTAATAAACATTATATATTAATCTAAAAACTATATTAAAAATTTGTTTCAGGGTTATAATTTAAATTACAACCATGTTTTTGATTATGCTGCATTGATAGGAAAAGAAGCACTTAGGCTTCTTTCCTTAAAGTAATCTTCTTTCCATTAGTTTTTTTCTAGTGGTACTACTGCAAGAGTTTTCCCTAGAGGGGCTAATACCTTTAATATAGTATCTATCGTCGGGTTTGTTTCTCCTGCTTCTATTCGTGAGATAATTGGTTGTTTAACACCACTCAACTGTTCAAGTTCTCGCTGTGATATATTTTTTTCTTGTCTTGCTTTTATAAGTTCCCCAATAATGGCAACTCTTAAATTGCTTTCTCTTATTTCTTCGGCTGTATAAAGCTTTGGCCTAATCTCTTTCCATGTTTTCATTGTCTTTACTCCTTTCTTGCATATCTTTTAGGTTTCTTTTCGCTTGGTCTATTTCACGCTTAGGAGTTTTTTGAGTTTTCTTTTTAAAACAGTGAAGCAAAATGAAGCCTTTATCTGTCCAACTCGCAAATAATATCCGTCCTCTTATAGGTCTAATTTCCCATATGTCACCATCAAGATGTTTTATATATGGTTCTCCTGCATTTTTGCCGTGTTCGCTCAAAACTTGGATATAGTCGTTTATTTTATTAGAATTTATGTGGCTATCCTTATCGGTGCGTTGTGATAGATCTTGCAAGTATTCATATACAGGGCTATGACCATCTTTATCCTCATAGAAGTATATTTCGTACATTTTAATATCCCCCTTGCTTATCTATAGTATACTTTTAAGTTATCACTTTGTCGATATTAATTTTATCTACTATAGTTTAAAAACCATCATCAACGATTTTTTTTGCGAATGCTGATACTTCAGAGCTTGAAATATCAGCTTTTATATCCTTTAAATTGCTTTTCATTGCTATACTATGATGGAAAATTAATTTTGACACACAAAAATAAATAAAGTTTAATGGAACATTTTTTTTTGATCCATCATATTATAAATTATAAAGATGAGTTTTAAAGGTAGGGTAGTAATAACTATGAAATATGAATTTGATAAAAATTATAATGTGATGGAAAGCTATGATCTTTGGGAATTTGATGAAAAACAGCAGAAATATCTTAAGGAATTGCTTAAAAAATTTAATTTTGATAGATACATGAATATCGAAAATGCTTTTGTTCCAAAAGAGGATGAAGAGATGGAGACCCTTGGGATAGAGGATTTATTCCCTAATGCAACTATAACTGTCCTCGATGAGGATGCTCATATTGAACCTAAAAACATAATTTCTACAACTATTAGAACAGCAAAGCCTAAGCCTGTTAATGAAGGGAAGGATTTTGTTTTAGACCAAAAAGTCAAATACTCAAACACTGTTGAGCACATTCACTTATCAAAATTATTTGAAATAGATAGATCCATCAATTTTTTCCCTTTGCCTGATGATGAAGAGCTATTGGATTTGATGGAGAACATCGAGACTTTTGGCGTATTAAGCCCTCTATTGGTTATAAAAAATGGTGAAAATGATGAGTATACTGTTGTAAGCGGAAGATCCAGGCTCATAGCTTTAAATCACTTATGGAACAATACTTCTGATGAACGATTTTTATATGCACCCTGTCTGATATTGCATGAAAATACGGATCCTGAAACAATTCAGAGCATAATAATTTCCGCAAATTTAAGCTATAGAAAGATATCAAAGGATACTCAGATTAGAGCCATATTGCTTTTAGATAAAATTTTATCTAAGTCCAAATTGTACAGGACTCAAATGAACATAACGGATAAAATTGCGAAAAGTGCTGGAATATCGAGATCTACAGCAAACACAATCAGGGGATTTAAGAATTTATCTCCTTTAGCTTTAGATTTGCTCTATAAAAATCACATCACAAGAGGGGCTGCAAGATTACTATCTATGGTAGAGAGCCACGAAACTCAGGATTTAATCATAAATGGGCTTGGGAATCAAATAAATGACCTGGATAAAATAAAAGAGATGCTCGCAGGACCGAGTAAAGGTATATACGACAATGATTTAGGAAAAATAGTACCTGAGACTTGGGAGAAGAAGATAGATAGAACGATGAGAATGACTCCAGGTACTACAAAGATTACGCTTTATGTTTCAAGCGGCATAGTTGAAGATGTCTTAAAGGCTATAATTCCGCTCAGAAGGGAAGCAGTTTTAAGGTATAAGGCATTCAAGGAAAATGAGATCAATAAGCACTTTAGAGTAGTTTTGGACGACAACCATATAGAACAATATTTAAGGAAAGGGTTTGTAACTAAGGAGACTATCGATTTAGTTAAAAATGGGGATTATAAAGAAATAATAAAATATTCTAAAGCTTAATTATGCATATTTTTATTCACAAAGAGGTAATTAATACATTTTTTTGATATCAATTAGAGCAATTTCTACATCATTTAATTATTTAAATAAATTAGCTATAGGAAAATTAATTGTTTTCGTGCAAATAATATATACTGCACAAATTTTATGATATAATGGATATATAGTAATTGAATAAAGAGGTGATTATAATGCCCGAAACTACTAATATATCTATTCGAATGGAGAAAGAAGTAAAAGAACAAGCAGAGAATCTTTTTTCTGAATTTGGCATGAATATTACAACAGCTTTTAATATATTTGTACGTGAAGCACTCAGAAAACGCAAATTTCCTTGTGAGATTTCACTTCCTGAAGATTATAACTTAGATACAATAAAAACAATCAATGATGCAAGGCGTGGAATAGATATACAGAAATTCACTTCAACTGAAGAAATGTTTGAGGAGTTGAAGCGCGATTGAAAATCCGAGTGTTAACAGGAAAGTTTAAGAAGGATTACAAATTGTTAGAAAAACGAGGTTATGATTTAAGTAAGATAGATCATATTATGATGGAACTTATAAATGAGAGGAAACTTCCACTGGTTAATAATGATCATGATTTAATTGGTAACTATGTTGGATGTAGGGAGTGTCACATTGAGGCTGATTGGCTATTAATATATGAATTAACTAAAACGGAAATATATTTCTATAGAACAGGAACACATTCAGATTTATTTTAATATAATAATTTTGTAGGAATAGCTCAGAGTTTATGCTTTGGGCAATTTTTATGCATTTTACCTTATTTAAAGTTCTCTTTTTAGCACTTTACCTTTAAAAATCTATAAATTATAATAATAAAGAATAAATGAATGAATTTGATGAAATAATTAAATATAGGATTCAAAGCTTATAGCTTTATCAAGGTATTAAGACTTTAATATAAATAGACTTTTTATCTATGAGATCTATAAACCTTTTTAGGAGGGTGAAATGAAATATAATGAGATTTTAAATAAAGAACAATACGAAGCGGTAACTTGTATCCATGGACCTCTTCTTATTTTAGCAGGTGCAGGATCAGGTAAGACCACTGTACTAACATATAGAACGAGCTTCATGATTCAAAATGCTAATATCCCTTATTACAACATATTGGCGATTACCTTTACAAATAAAGCAGCACAAGAGATGAAAACTAGGATTATAAATTTAATTGGACAAGAAGCGAGCGGTATGTGGATATCAACTTTTCATTCAACTTGTGTTAGAATCTTAAGAAGAGAAGCAGATAAGTTAGGATATAATAAAAATTTCACCATATACGACAGTTACGATTCAAAGAGCTTGATCACAAAGTGCATGGGAGAATTGAATATAGACCAGGAATATATAAAAGTAAAAGAAGTGATAAATAAAATATCAAAGAATAAAGACAATTTTATAAATCCAGAAATGTATTTAATTCAGGCAGAGAAAGACTTTAGAGAGAAAAAAATTGCAGACATTTATGACCTTTATCAAAAGCGTTTAAAAGAATATAATGCCATGGATTTTGACGATCTCATATTTATGACAGTAAAATTATTTAAAAAAGATGAAGAGGTTCTAGAGTTTTATAGGAGAAAATTTAAGTATATAATGGTAGATGAATATCAGGATACCAATAAAACTCAATATGAATTTGTTCACCTTTTAGCTAAAGAACACAAAAATATATGCGCTGTTGGAGACGATGATCAATGCATATACGAGTGGAGAGGTGCGGATATTTCAAATATCTTGGATTTTGAAAAAGATTATGAAGACTGCAAGGTAATTAAGCTTGAAACAAATTATAGATCTTTTAAAAATATTTTGGATGCAGCAAACTCAGTAATTGAATATAATATACAGAGGAAAGGTAAAGAATTAAAAACAGATAAAGCTCCGGGGGATAAAATTAAGTATTACACTGCTTTTTCTGAAGAAGATGAAGCTAAATTTATCATCAGCGAGATAGAGAAACTGACAAAGGATAAAAAGAAATCCTATAAAGATTTTGCTGTATTGTATAGAACCAATGCTCAATCCAGAATTTTTGAAAGTGCTATGGTTAAGTGGGGAATGCCATATAAAGTCGTAGGCGGACTCAAATTCTACGACAGAAAAGAAATAAAGGATGTCTTGGCGTATTTAAAAGTCATCGCAAATCCTTTAGATAACCTAAGCATAACCAGGATTATAAATGTACCTAAGCGAGGCATTGGAGATACTACAGTTAAAAAGATAGCTGATTACGCAGAATATATAGAGGAAAATATATATCCGGCACTCTTAGA
>JGI20166J26741_11192226_pt1 | contig 14211 bp, 16 predicted proteins | sample TergutCu122P5_FD_26741 | JGI IMG/M metagenome (IMG submission 26741)
GGCCCTGGCTTGGCAGCCTGCCCTGGTTGGCGGCGGGTATCATCGGCACCGTGTGCGCTTGGGTGGCTGGAATGTTCATCGGTCACGCCAACAGCCATCTGCCGCTGTACGACGTCGAGGTGGTGACGAACCTGTGAATGCCACGCCGCCGAACACCGAAACCGAAGGCGCGACCGGCGCCGGCGCTGATGCCGGCATGCGGGTGCTGGCCGAGCTGATGGCGGGCCTGATCCTCTACGGCGGACTCGGCTGGTTGGGTGACCACCTGCTGCACACCGGGTTCCTGCTGCCCGTCGGGTTGCTCGTCGGCTTCGCGTTGTCGATCTACGGCGTTTTCCGCCGGTACGGAGGCGTCAAGCGATGATTCCCATGGACGGCGGCTGGACGACCCCGGGCGTCGAGGACTTCAACTTTCCCGGCTTGTTCGGCGTTTCCTGGCTGACCAAGCCGATGCTGCAGCTACTCGTCGCCGCGCTGCTGGTGGCAGTCGTCTGGATCGTCGCGGCCCGCCGGCTGAAAGTGCGTCCGACCAAGGGGCAGTTCTTCTTCGAGTTCGTCTACGACTTCATCCGCAACTCGATCGCCCGCGACATGATCGGCCCCGGCTACCAGCGCTTCGTGCCGCTGCTGGTCGGGATGTTTTCGCTGATCGTGGTCTCGAACTGGTTCGGCGAGTTCTTCTACTTCATGTTCCCGACGTTCTCGAACGCCGGCTACGTCTACGGCATGGTCATCCTGGTGTACCTGCTGTACGTCGGGGCGGGGTTCCAGGCGCACGGCCCGGGATACCTCAAGCACGCCCTGGTCCCACCGGGCGCCCCCGTCTATCTGTATCCGCTGCTGATCCCCATGGAGATCATCTCCGTGTTCATCACGCGGCCGCTGACGCTGTCGGTGCGACTGTTCGCCAACATGTTCGCCGGGCACTTGGTGATCCTGGTCTTCGCCACCGGTGGCGCCTTCCTGCTGACGTACCACGGCAACCTGCTCTACAACGGTTCCGGGGTGTTCGCCCTGATTTTTTCCGTCGTCATGATGGCCTTCGAGGTCTTCATCGGGTTCCTGCAGGCATACGTTTTCACGCTTCTGACAGCGCAATACATCTCGTCGTCCATTCAAGAAGGTCACTAGGAAAGGAATACAACTCATGACGCCAATGGAAATCACAGGCTCGCTCAGTGCGATCGGTTACGGCCTCGCCGTGATCGGTGCCGGCATCGGCGTGGCGATGATCTTCGCCGCCCTGATCAACAGCACGGCCAGGCAGCCCGAGGCCCACTCGACAATGTTCTCCAACGCGATCATGGGCTTCGCGGTCGTCGAGGCCCTGGCGATCTTCGGTCTGGTCCTTGCCTTCATCAAGTAGGGCCGCCAGATGATCTCCATGGAGCTCAATCTCGGCCCGCTGGCCCCGCACAACATCGCCGAGGTGATCGCGGGGCTGGTGTTCTTGGCGCTGATGTGGTTCATCGTCGCCAAGTTCGTCGCGCCGATGTTCGAGAAGATGTATCAGGAACGCTCCTCCCAGATCGAGGGCGGCATCATGCGCGCGCAGAAGGCCGAGGCCGATGCCGCCGCGGCGAAACAGCAGTACGAGGCGCAGTTGGCCAACGCCCGCAGCGACGCCGCCAAGCTGCGGGAGGACGCCAAGGCGCAGGCCGCCGCTCTGGCCAAGCAGATGCACGAAGAGGCCGTCGCCGAGGCCCAGCGCCTGCTCGTCCAGGCCCGGGCACAGGCCGCTGCCGAACAATCGGCCGCCCGCGATCAGTTGCGCGGCGAGATCGGCGGGCTGGCGACCACGCTGGCCGGGCGCATCGTGGGCGACTCGCTGCTGGACAAGAAGCGCGCCCAGACCACGATCGATCAGTTCTTGGCCGAGCTGGCGAAGATCCCCGCACGGGAGGTTCAGCCGGCGTGATCGCATCGCTTGACGACGTGGCCGACGCCACGACCACATCGGTCGGCTTGGCCGGCGAGGTGCTGGACGTGGCCGATGCCTTGGACGCGCAGTACATGCTGCGCCGGTCGTTGAGCGAGCCGAACGCCGAGGCGGCCCAGCGCGGCCATCTGGTCGAGCAGCTGCTGGGGCCCCGGCTGTCGCAGCCGGCCCTGGCGCTCGTCAAGGCCGCTGCCGAACGGTCGTGGCCGAGCTCCGAGGCGTTGGCGCAGGCCGTCCGTGACGAGGGCGTCCGCCTGGCGTGGCGGGCTGCCGTCGCCGACAAGTCGGTCGAACAGGCGCGGTACCAGGTGTTGGCCATGAACCTGGTCGGGACCGTGCACCAGGGTGTGGCGCCGGGCCTGGCCGACGAGGCGCGGTCGGTGGCTGACAAGACGGCGCTCGTGACGTCCCTGGTGGGCGCGGATGCGCCAGTGGCGAAGCTGCTGGCCCGGTGCGGCCTCAGCGACAAACGCCAGACCTTCGCGGCCAACCTCTCGGGCTACCTGGACGCCCTGGCGGCGCTGCGGGGCCATCAGCGGGCCCGGGTCACGACCGCGATCCCGCTGGAACAACGCCAGGCCGATGAGTTGCAGACCCAACTGACACGCATCTACGGCACACCGATCGATCTGGAGCCGGTGGTCGACGCCAGGGTCGTCGGAGGCGTGCGGGTGGACGCCGGCGGCGACGTGATTGATGGATCGATCAAGGCCCGTCTCGACGCCGCCCACGACGCCATAGCCAACGTCACGCAAGTAAGTCCGGCCGTAGCGGCCAGTAAGGAAGAACACAATGACTGATCTGCTGATCGGGGCCGACCAGATTCAGGCGGCCCTCGACTCGTTCGTCAGCTCGTACACACCGGATCCGTTGAACCGCAACGAGGTCGGCACCGTGAAGTCGTCGGGCGACGGCATCGCGCGCGTGGCGGGCCTGCCGAACGTGATGGCGAACGAGCTCCTGCGCTTCGAGAACGGCACGCTGGGCATCGCCTTGAACCTGGACGAGCGCGAGATCGGCGTCGTCGTCCTGGGCGACTCGGAGGGCATCGACGAGGGCTCGTCCGTCAAGAGCACGGGCGACATCCTGTCGGTCCCGGTGGGTGACGGCTACCTGGGGCGCACGGTCGATTCGATGGGCAATCCGATCGACGGCCGCGGGCCCATCACCGGGCTGGACGGCCGCCGGCCGCTCGAGTTGCAGGCGCCGGGCGTCATGGACCGCCAGGGCGTCAAGGAACCGCTGATGACCGGGCTCAAGGCGATCGACGCGATGATCCCGATCGGCCGCGGCCAGCGCCAACTGATCATCGGCGATCGCAAGACGGGCAAGACCGCGCTGGTCACCGACACGATCATCAACCAAAAGGCGAACTGGGCCAGCGGCGATCCGAAGAAGCAGGTGCGCTGCATCTACGTGGCCATCGGCCAGAAGAACTCGACCGTGGCCGAGGTGCGCGAGAACCTCGAGAAGGCCGGCGCCATGGAGTACACGGTCATCGTGAACTCGCCGGCGTCCGACCCCGCGGGCTACAAGTACATCGCGCCCTACGCTGGCTCGGCCATCGGCCAGCACTGGATGTACCAGGGCAAGCACGTGCTGATCGTCTTCGACGATCTGACCAAGCAGGCCGAGGCCTACCGCGCCATGTCGCTGCTGCTGCGCCGCCCACCGGGCCGCGAGGCCTACCCGGGCGACGTGTTCTACCTGCATTCGCGCCTGCTGGAGCGCTGCGCCAAGCTGTCGGACAACCTGGGCGGCGGTTCGCTGACCGGCCTGCCGATCATCGAGACGAAGGCCAACGACGTGTCGGCCTACATCCCGACGAACGTGATCTCGATCACCGACGGCCAGATCTTCTTGCAGTCCGACCTGTTCAACGCCAACCAGCGCCCGGCCGTTGACGTGGGCATCTCCGTCTCGCGCGTCGGCGGCGACGCCCAGACCAAGGCCATGAAGAAGGTGGCCGGCACCTTGAAGATCACCCTCGCGCAGTACCGCGACATGCAGGCGTTCGCCATGTTCGCCTCGGATCTGGACGACACGTCGCGCCGGCAGTTGGACCGCGGCGCGCGCATCATGCAGCTCTTGCGCCAGCCCCAGAACCATCCGTACCCCATGTCCCAACAGGTCGTCTCGATCTGGACGGGCACGACCGGGCGGCTCGACGATGTGCCGGTCGAGGACGTCCTGAAGTTCGAGGACGAGTGGCTCGACTACGTCGGCTCGCATCTCGACGTGTTCGACACGATCGACAAGACAGGGCTGTTCGGCGATGCGACCGAACAGGCGCTGATCGGCGCCATCGACACGTTCAAGGCGGGCTTCCGCACGTCGGACGGCCGGTTGTTGTCCGAGGTGAACGCGGCCCCAACGGTCAGCCAGGACGACATCAACCAGGCGCAGATCGTGGCCGGGAAGCGAGCCTAGATGCCGGCCTCACTTCGGCAACTGCGGGAGCGCCGCAAGTCCGTCGCCTCGACGATGAAGATCACCAGGGCGATGGAGTTGATCGCGGCTTCCCGCGTGACGCGGGCGCAGCAGCGAGCCCGGCAGGCCGTGCCTTACAACAAGGATCTGGTCAATGCCGTCTCCACGCTGGCCGCCCACGCCGACGCCCGGCACCCGCTGACGTCCGAGCCGCCGCAGTCGCTGCGGGCGGCGGTGTTGGTGATCAGTTCGGACCGGGGTCTGGCCGGGGCCTACAACGCGAACATCATCCGCGTGGCCGAGGGCTTGATGAAGACGCTGCGCGGCCTCGGCAAGGAGGTCGAGCTGTTCACGTGCGGCCGCAAGGCCGAGGAATACTTCACGTACCGGGAGGTGCCCATCGTCAAGGCCTGGGACGGCTTTTCCGAGCGCCCCAGCTACGAGGACGCCAAGGCCATCGGCGACACGCTGATCGCCGAGTTCCTGAAGCCCACGGCCGAGGGCGGCGTGGACGAGCTGCACATCGTCTTCACCCGGTTCAAGTCGTTGGTCAGCCAGCAGACGCAGATCGTGCGATTGCTGCCGCTGGAGGTCGTGCAGGCGGACGAAGTGGCGGAAGGCGACTCGATCGAAAGCGACGATGCCACCGCCGACCAGACGCATCCGACCGAGGAGGCGTATCTGTTCGAGCCAAACGCCGCGACCGTGCTGGACACGCTGCTGCCGCTGTATGTGATCAACCAGATCAGGTTCGCGCTGACCGAAGCCGCCGCCTCGGAGCTGGCCTCGCGGCAACAGGCCATGCACTCGGCCACGGACAACGCCAAGCAGCTCATCGACTCGCTGACGCGCGACGCAAATCAGGCGCGGCAAGCAGAAATCACGCAAGAAATCAACGAGATCGTCGGTGGCGCTGGTGCGCTCACCGATGGACAGGACTGAACGATGACCACCACAAAGAAGACCCCTGCCAAAGCATCGCCGGCCAAGACCGCGCCGGCACCGGCCAAGACGGCCGCGCCGGCCAAGGGTGGCACGGGCCGAGTCACCCGCGTCATCGGCTCGGTGGTCGACGTCGAGTTTCCGGTGGACCAGATCCCGGACATCTACAACGCGCTGAACGTCGAGGCCCAGGTCATGGGCAAGCCGGTGACCCTGACCATGGAGGTCGAGCTCCAGATCGGCGACAACACCGTGCGCTGCATCTGCCTCGACCCGACGGACGGCCTGCGGCGCGGCGCCGTCGTGACCGACACGGGCTCGGCCATCACGGTTCCCGTCGGCCTTGTGACAAAGGGACGGGTCTGGGACGTCACGGGCGATTGCCTGAACGACGACGTGACCAAGCTCGAGATCAAGGAGCGCTGGCCGATCCACCGCGACCCGCCGGCCTTCGACGCTCTGGAGCCCGAGACCACGATGCTGGAGACCGGCATCAAGGTGCTCGATCTGCTGACGCCATACGTGCAAGGCGGCAAGATCGGCCTGTTCGGCGGCGCCGGTGTCGGCAAGACGGTGCTGATCCAGGAGATGATCTACCGGATCGCCCACGACTTCGGTGGCACGTCGGTGTTCGCCGGCGTCGGCGAGCGCACGCGCGAGGGCAACGACCTGATCCACGAGATGGCCGAGGCCGACGTCCTCAAGGACACGGCGCTGATCTTCGGGCAGATGGACGAGCCGCCAGGCACCAGGCTGCGCGTCGCCCTGACCGCCCTGACGATGGCCGAGCACTTCCGCGACGTCGAGGGTCAGGACGTGCTGCTGTTCATCGACAACATCTTCCGCTTCACGCAGGCCGGCTCCGAGGTGTCGACGCTGCTCGGGCGCATGCCGTCGGCCGTCGGCTACCAGCCGAACCTCGCCGACGAGATGGGCCAGTTGCAGGAGCGCATCACGTCGACGCGTGGCCACTCGATCACGTCCATGCAGGCGATCTACGTGCCGGCCGACGACTACACCGATCCGGCTCCGGCCACCACGTTCGCCCACCTGGATGCGACCACCGAGCTGAGCCGCGACATCGCCTCGCGCGGTCTCTACCCGGCCGTTGACCCGCTGACCTCGACGAGCCGCATCCTGGCGCCCGAGTATGTGGGTCAGGACCATTACGACGTGGCGACGCGCGTCAAGCAGATCCTGCAGCGCAACAAGGAACTGCAGGACATCATCGCGATCCTCGGCATCGACGAGCTGAGCGAGGACGACAAGGTGACGGTGAACCGGGCCCGGCGCATCCAGCAGTTCTTGAGCCAGAACACGTACATGGCCGAGAAGTTCACGGGCGTGGCCGGTTCGACGGTGCCAATCGCGGATACGGTCGAGGGCTTCCGCATGATCGCCGACGGCGAATGCGACGACATCCCCGAGCAGGCCTTCTTCAACGTCGGCAACATGGACGACGTGCAGAAGAAGTGGGCAGAACTGAAGAAGGGCTGATCGGATGGCGACTGGCATGCAGGTCGACGTGGTGGCGCCGGACGGCATGGTCTGGCAGGGCGAGGCCGTGTCCGTGATCGTCCGCACGACGGAGGGCGACATCGGCATCCTGACGGATCACGAGCCCGTCATGGCCGCCATGGTGCCGTGCGCGGCCGAGGTCGTGACCGAGGACGGACGTCGCGAGATCATCGCAGTCGGTGGCGGATTCATATCGGTGTATCACAACCGCGTGGCGCTGTTGTCCGATTCGGCGACGTTGGCCAGCGAGGTTTCGCTGACGTCGGCTCAGCAGGCGCTGGCGGCGATGCAGCCGAAGGTCGACAGCGGCGACATGAAGGACCAGGATTGGGTGCTCCACCACCTGCTGGAGGCCCAGGTCAAGGCTGGTGAGCGATACAACCAGCTGCACGGGCAGGACGTCATGGCGGGTGGCGAAAGGCGCGACTGATGGGTTGGCTGGACGCTCTCGAGATCGTGGGTGCAGTGTGCCTCAGCCTGGTCGTGCTCTTGGTCGTCGTCCTGTTGATTCGTCGCTATGTCATCAATTCGCACGGTGGGGTCTTCGACTGCGGCATGCGTCCGTGGAAGGACGGCAGCCCGGGCGGCTGGGCGTTGGGGATGGCCCGCTATTCGGGGAACCTGTTCAAGTGGTATCGCATGTTCGCCCTGATACCGCGCCACTCGCTGCAGTTGAGCCGGGATGAGATCGTGCTGGGAGAGATCCGGCGGCTCGATCCCATGGAGTCGCTGCAGCTGTTCGAGGACCAGTTCGTGGTGCATCTCGAGGCGGTGGCCAACCAGCCCGACCGCGACCTGTCGCTGTCGCGCCAGTCGCTCATGGGGCTGTCCAGTTGGCTGGAGGGCGCACCCATCGGCCACCGCTACGAGGCATCGTGACGGCGTTCCACGGCGAACGCAAGGTGCCGGGCGGCAAGCTGGTGCGCGTCGATGGGGTGGTGAGCGGCGGGCACATCGTGTCGGCCAGCGTGTCTGGCGACTTCTTTCTGGAGCCGGACGAAGCCCTGGCCGACATCAACGGGGCCCTTGCCGGGGCGCCGGCCGAGGCGCCGGCGGCGGAGTTGGCGCGGCGTGTCGCCGACGGCCTGCGGGCCGACGCGCGATTGACGGGCTTCGGTCCGCACGACGTCGCGATGGCGGTGCGCCGTGGGCTGGGGCTGGCCGTCACGTGGGACGACCTCGCCTTCGATGTCATACCCGCTCGCTCGATGCACCCGGCCAGGCACGTCGCGCTGGACGAGGTGATCGCCGGCGAGGTGGGGTCCGGCCGGCGCCGCCCGACGCTGCGCCTCTGGGACTGGGACACCGGCGTCGTGGTCATCGGTTCGTTCCAGTCGGTGCGCAACGAGGTGGACGAGGAGGCGGCCGCGCGCTACGGCATACAGGTCGTTCGCCGCGTCACGGGCGGGGGAGCGATGTTCATGGAACCCGGCAATTGCATCACGTACTCGCTCGTGGTTCCGGCGGCGCTCGTGGACGGTCTGAGCTACGAGGCGTCCTACGCGTTTCTCGACGAGTGGGTGCTGGCCGCGCTGGCGGACGTGGGCGTCCGCGCCCGCTTCGTGCCGCTGAACGACATCGCGTCGGACGTTGGCAAGATCGGCGGCGCGGCGCAGCGCCGCATGGCCGACGGGACCGTGCTGCATCACGTCACGATGGCCTACGACATCGACGCGGACAAGATGAGTCAGGTTCTGCGAATCGGTCGTGAGAAGCTGTCGGACAAGGGCATCCGATCTGCCGTCAAGCGCGTGGATCCGATGCGCTCGCAGACCGGGCTGCCGCGCGAGGCGATCATGGAGGCTCTCCTGGCGCGCTTCCAGACGCTGTACCGGTGCCGGCCGAGCGACTACACGGCCGAAGAGCTGGCGGCGGCGGATGAACTCGTGACACAGAAATTCACCAACCCGGAATGGACGTACCGGGTGCCTTGACCGTTCGCGATCGACGTGTCAACCGCGAGCGCCGCGATTGCCATAGCTGATAGTGTGTGCATGACTAAGGAGTGGACAACACATGACCGAAGAAGTCCGCTGGATTCCAGCGGGGGGCGCCGACCCTGACGCCCAGACGGCGGAGGCTGGCTGGGACTCCTGGCGTCCGGACGATGACGCTTCGGTCAGCGGCGATGACGCATGGGACGCGCCGGACGATGAGGCGGCATGGGACGCCCCTGTTGACGATGCCTCTTGGGACGAGCAGCCGTCCGACGCCCAGGCGTGGGAGGACGACTCGCCGGAGACCGCCGACGCCACGTCCCTGCGCGGCGACCTGGCCTACGATGATGAAGGGGTCGATGACTTCGGTTCCTTGGTGAAGATCGTCTCGATCGTGGTCGGCGCCTTGTTGGTGGCCATCGCCGCGGTTGGCGGTGTGCTCGCCGCCCGCGGTGTGTCGGCCAGCCAGCTCAAGGACGTGAACGCCGACTGGTACGCGAAACTCTCGGATCAAGCGGATCAACTCAAGCAGTTGTGCGATCAGGCGGGCCAGGTGTCGGTGCCGACGGGCCAGGCGTCCGATCCGGGTGTCAAGGAAGCCGGCGCGCGGCTCGACGCGGCCGTCGCCAACTCGTGCTCGGGTGGCACGCTGGACGCGCTGCAGACGGGCCTGTCCGACCCGCGCCACTGGACGGCGGGCGCCTATGGGGCGCTGACCAACAAGGGGGCGTCGGCGATCATCGAGATGCAGTCGTCCCTGGCTTTCATGAACACGACGTTGGGTCAACTGCCGTCCCCCAACCCGCAGTCGGAGTTCACCACCCTCAAGGACCAGGTCCCCCCTCTCCTCACCGACGGACAGGCGATGTACGATTCGTCGGCCGGCCAGGTGCTGGACGAGTCGACCAGGACCGCCCTCCAGCAAGAGCTGACGGTCTGCCAGGCGGCCGCGGACTCAACCAGTCAAGACGCGGCCGCCGTGGCCACCTTGCGGGACTGCCTGGCGAAACTGCCGCAGTTGACTTCCGCCGTCAAGACCGCCCAGCAGGCGTACCAGGACCAGCAGAAGGCGACCCCAACGCCGACTCCGACGCCAACCCCAACCGCGACTCCCACTCCGACGGCCACGCCGACGACCACCACGACGACGACGGCCACGGCGACCCCGAGGCCGACGACCACGACGACGGCACCGCCGCCGCCACCGGCGACGACGGCGCCCCCCGATCAACGTCCCACGATCACGAACGTCGCGATCGCCTCCGACGACGGCTCCACGATCGTCGTCGCGGTATCGGTGAGCGACCCCAACAACATGGGGTACAACCTGTGCATCGGCAACGGCTCATCGGTGCAGAGCCGGTACCCAAGCCTCTCCGGGACAAGCAACTACGCCGCGAGCCTGACGATCGGTGCCGACGTCAGGAATCCGTGGGCCAACTTCTGCTGAGGCTTGACCAGCTCCAACCCAACCGCCATCTTTCGACCGGGCGTATATCCTGGAAAGAGCTACGCCTGCTCATCACAAGAAGGGATTTCGATGAGGGTTCGTCATATCGTCGTGGTCGCGCTCATGGCCGTCGCGTTGGCCGGATGCTCTGAGCCGACGACGCCCGCCACGCCGTCGACCCCGGCGCAGAGTTCGCCCTCGGGGACGCCGGCAACAACGACCTGTCTGTATCCGGCCGCCGGCCAGCCCGCCAAGCCCGACACGCCGCCATCGGGCGACAACGTGAAGACGAGCGGGACGATCACGTTCACGATGAAGCTGACGGCCGGCGCCGTCGTCATGGACTTCGACCGCGCCCACGCGCCGTGCGCCGTGCACTCGTTCGAGTCGCTCGTGTCGCAGAAGTACTTCGACGGCACCGATTGCCATCGGCTGGTGCCGGGTTTCGTCCTGCAGTGTGGCGATCCGACGGGCACGGGCCGCGGCGGTCCGGGCTACAGCTTCGCCGACGAGCTGAAGGGCACCGAGACGTATCCACGCGGCACCGTCGCGATGGCCAACGCCGGGCCTGACACCAACGGCAGCCAGTTCTTCATCGTGCTGGCCGACGCCAAGCTGCCACCGAACTACGACGTCCTGGGGACGGTCTCGGCGCAGTCGATGGCCGCCGTGGACGCCATCGCGGCAAAGGGCGTCGACCCGGCGGATCCCGCCGGCATCAAGCCTTTGTGGGGGGCCCATATCGACTCCATCACCGCCCACTGAGGAGACAGCCATGAGAATCGGCCTGATAGCCCACGACAACTGCAAGGGCGCACTGCTCGAGTGGTGCGCCTGGAACCGGCCAGTGCTGCGCCGGCATAAGCTGTTTGCCACGGGGACGACCGGCACGATCATCGAGCACGAGACGGGCCTGCCGATCACGAAGCTGCTGTCCGGGCCCAAGGGGGGCGACCAGCAGATCGGCGCGATGATCGCGATGGGCCAACTGGACGCCCTGTTCTTCTTCTGGGATCCCGAGACACCTCAGCCGCATGACCCGGACGTCAAGGCGCTGCTGCGGCTGGCGACGCTCTGGAACGTGCCGTCGGCCTGCAACGTGGCGACCGCCGACATGATCATCTCGTCGCCGCTGTTCGAAAGCAAGGACTACGAGCCCCTGCGTCCGGAGTTCGCGGAGCGTCAGGTCGAGGTCGACGACGCTGGAGACGTCGTCATCGTCGACGACTGAGACCGACATGCGCCTGGTCATCGCCTCGTGTGCCGTGGACTACGCGGGCCGTTTGAGCGCCCATCTGCCCATGGCCAAGCGCCTGATTATCGTCAAAGGGGATGGCTCCGTCGCGATTCACAGCGATGGACGGGCCTACAAGCCGCTGAACTGGATGAGCCCGCCGTGCGTCATGGAGGTGCTGGCGCCGGGCGAGGACGAGTCGGAGGTGGGCATCGCCGAGGTGTGGGAGGTGCGGGGTGGCAACGGCGATCGGCTGCGCATCGCCATCGGCGAGGTCTTCTCCGACGTGCGGGACGACCTGGGCGCGGACCCCGGCCTCGTCAAGGACGGCGTCGAGGCGCATCTGCAGGCCCTGTTGGCGGAGAACCCCGAGACCTTCGGCGAGGGCTATCGCCTGGTGCAACGGGAGTACGCGACGCCGATCGGACCGGTCGACCTGCTGCTCCGCTCGCCGGACGGCGGGTACGTGGCCGTCGAGGTCAAGCGACGCGGCGAGATCGACGGTGTCGAGCAGCTGACGCGCTACCTGGAACTGCTGCGGCGCGATCCGCTGCTCGGCGTCGTGACCGGCGTGTTCGCGGCGCAGGTCATCAAACCGCAGGCCCGCACGCTGGCCATCGACAGGGGCATTGCGTGCGTCGTCGTCGACTACGACGGCCTGCGCGGCATGGACCACGCGGACGAGCGCCTGTTCTAGAGCCCCAGGGCGGCGTCCACGACGTCCTTCGCCTCGGCCTGGATCCGGGCCAGGTCCTCGGCGCTGACGAAGCTCTCGGCGTAGATCTTGTACTTGTCCTCGGTGCCGGACGGGCGCGCCGCGAACCAGCCGGTGGCCGTCGCGACCTTGATGCCACCGATGGGCGCGTCGTTGCCCGGTGCCCTGGTGTAGACGTGCTGGATCGGCGCACCGGCTAGGCTCTTGGCCGTCACGTCAGACGGTGACAGGGCGGCCAGCCGGGCCTTCTGGTCGCGCGTCGCGTCGGCGTCCACGCGGGCGTAGTACGACGTGCCGAAGCGGGCCTCCAGGCCGGCGTAGTGCTGGCTGGGCGTCAGGCCGGTCTTGGCCGTGATCTCCGACGCCAGCAGATCCAGGATGATGCCGTCCTTGTCGGTCGTCCACGTGGCGCCGTCCATCTGCAGGAAGCTGGCGCCGGCGGACTCCTCGCCGCCGAAGCCGAGCGAGCCGTCGATCAGGCCGGGGACGAACCACTTGAAGCCCACCGGCACCTCGACGAGGCGACGGCCGACGAGGTCCGCGACGCGGTCGATCATCGACGACGACACCAGGGTCTTACCGACGGCGGCGTCGCCCGCCCAGTCCGGCCGGTTGCGGTACAGGTACTGGATCGCGACGGCCAGGTAGTGGTTGGGGTTCATGAGGCCCGCGTCGGGCGTCACGATGCCGTGGCGGTCGGAATCCGCGTCGTTGCCCGTGGCGATGTCGTAGAGGTCCTTGGTGGCGATCAGGCTGGCCATCGCGGCGGGCGAACTGCAGTCCATGCGGATCTTGCCGTCGGTGTCGAGCGTCATGAACGCCCAGCGGGGATCGACCGTCGAGTTCACGACGGTGAGGTTCATCGTCGTGTGCTGGGCCAGCCACTGCCAGTACGACACCGAGGCGCCGCCCATCGGATCGGCTCCGATGCGCAGGCCCGACGCGGCGATCGCGTCGATGTCGACGACCTGGGTCAGCGCCTTGCAGTACGGCGTGCGGTAGTCGAAGCGCGGGACGCCGGCCTTGATGTCCTCGTAGGGGCGGCGGGGAAGCGCCGCGCCGCGATCGATCAATTCGTTGGCGCGGTTGGCGATCCAGGCCGTGGCGTCCGTGTCGGCCGGACCGCCGTTGGGCGGGTTGTACTTGATGCCGCCGTCGCGCGGCGGGTTGTGCGAGGGGGTGACGACGATGCCGTCCGCCAGGGGACCGGCCGCGTGCTGGCGGTTGTAGGCGATGATGGCGCGCGACACGGCCGGCGTCGGCGTGCACTCGTCGTCCTTTTCGGCCAGAACGGTCACGTTTGCCGAAGTCAGCACCTCGATGGCCGTCTTCCAGGCGGGCAGCGACAGGGCGTGGGTGTCCTTGGCAATGAACAGCGGGCCCGTTGTGGATTGGCCGGCGCGGTACTCGATGATCGCCTGCGTGATCGCCGCGATGTGCGTCTCGTTGAAGGCGCCGTCGAGGCTGGAGCCACGGTGGCCGGACGTGCCGAAGACGACGCGCTGCGACGGGTTCGTGGGGTCGGGTTTGATGTCGTAGTAGGCGCCGATCACGGCGTCGACGTCGATCAGGTCTTCTGGGCGGGCGGACTGCCCGGCGCGGGGATGTGCCATGAGTCCATTGTGCCCTCAGCGGCGGCCCGTGTGCCAGGGGCGAGTGAGACAATGGAACCATGAGTCCGGTGAACATGAACGACAACCTCGATCTATCGAAGCTCGCGCCGACGGCGGGCAACTACGTGCGCGACATCGACGAGGCCGGCTTCGAGGCCGTGGCCGGCCAGTCGCTGCAGTACCCGGTGGTGCTCGAGCTGACGCTGTTCGACCAGCCCGGCACGAAGGCCGTCGACGACGACCTGGTGGCGCTGACGAACGAGGCGGGTGGACGCTGGCTGTTGGCGCGCGTCGACGTCTCGAAGACGCCGCGCATAGCTCAGGCCCTGGGGGTTCAGGCCGTGCCGACCGTCCTGGCGATCATCGGCGGGCAACTGGCGCCGCTGTTCCAGGGCACGCGCGACCGCGCCGGGATCAAGGCCGTCCTGGACCA
>JGI20166J26741_11193337_pt1 | contig 14209 bp, 7 predicted proteins | sample TergutCu122P5_FD_26741 | JGI IMG/M metagenome (IMG submission 26741)
AGAAGAAGAAGAAGAAGAAGAAGAAGAAGAAGAAGAAGAAGAAGAAGAAGAAGAAGAAGAAGAAGAAGAAGAAGAAAAAGAAGAAGAAGAAGAAGAAGAAAAATTATGTACGTACAAATATTGTACTGTATGTGAAGGTTAAAAACAGAGCTGCTCTATGACATGTAGACATACGGGTGCGTGCAGTGAAGCTTCTGACTTCCTGTGCCCAGATAACATATGGACCAAATCTATTGGTTTCAAAACACGCCTGCTTCACCATCGAGAAATCAAGAGACTCTGTGAGCACCCGCATTACATGTGGTTTCACCCTACCTCTTTGACCGGAAAGGCATCATGACGGTGAATCCATTACAGCCCCCCCTCTCTTTCCCATACTTTCCACATGTGCAGGTCAGTGACCACTGCCAAATAACTGGAGACTGTCTACTCGTACATGATACCATTATTTGTATCTGTCGTGTCTCTAGTTAGACGTATATCCATCTGGTACTACTGCAGAATGTACTAGGCGAGAGTTAGATATCACTACATTCACCTTAACTCGCTCTGCTAAACAGCATAATTAAATGTTCACAGAGCGAATGGTTAGTCCCTCTTTATTAATAAATCCATACGTAGCTAAATGCTGAGGATTTGCTTGTATTTCACTTGGTATGGTTACATACAGTGCACCGAATGTCTCTGAATGTGTATTTGGTGAGTAAATTGAGCGAATGTTAAACGAGGTGGGGAACCTTCACTAATGAACAACAGCAAATGGTTTTTGTATCAATTATTTAGCACTATTGTGATAATCGACTGGAATTTTATCACGAACAACAATTTTCTCTGCTGTCAAAGAAGGCTATGTTTATGGAGACTGAAAGAAATTATCTTCATAGTTTAAAAATGTATAGAACAAATAATCCGCTTCATAGACAATTTATACCATGGGAAGGAGAGCTTGAAAAGTGTGGGTAGGAGTAACGCCACTCCAACGATGTCTACAGAAGCGCAAGCCTACCATGGTTGTAAAATGGCCACTCAACTGACGAAAACGTTTCGTGTATTCAAGTCCTATTCCAGAAAGTCTATATCTGCTGTTCAAGGGGTTTACGTTTGGAGTTCTGCGAAAATAGTTCATATTCAAATTGAATGCTGTTTGGAACTCTGTCGTGAAATATAGAAGGTGTGTGGCAAGAAAGGGTAATGTGTTGATGTGTGCAGAGCCAGCAACCGAACACACACCAAACTCCATTAGTGCACCAAGACATTTATTTTAATTCTCCTTCCAGCTGTAATATTCCTTATTTATGGGAACCTATTATTCCCTACAATACATTTTATAACGGCTCAGACTATTTGTGTTATCTTAAATAACCAGCAATTTAAGGATTAATCAGTCGGTTAGCAAGAGAATTGTGTCCGTTAATTTCTCCGCTCATTTAGGCAGCTTTATTATCTGGAATATTAAGCGTATTAATGCGCACCAACTTTATTATAACTGCTGATCTTCCCCAACCAAATCAGAAGAAAACGTTACGTACGTGTTGTAATTACATGGGTGAGCCATTATTGTACGTATTTTACGTTGTCACTCTTGAATCGTAAACATGATCAACTCAAACTAAAATTTATAATCCTGATACAGGAGAATTTCAAGTTAACAAATACCGAGTTTTCAGTAGCTTATAGCTGATAACACACTCCACAAAATTAGCTTAACTTTTCTCTTCAAAATTTTATAAGTAATTTCTTGTGCCTCATTCTACCTTAAGTCTCAACCCGTCGTAAACTTATTCAAGTTATTAATACTAACGACCCTAACACCTAACTAAATTTTCTTTTATATAACTCCCTATATTGCTTTATATCTAGATTTCTTTTAGTTAAAAAACTTCCTGAGAAATCTGTTTTCCGATTTCCAAACACAAAATACCAGCCTCGAACATTCCGTGGCCCTAGTGTCTGTGACACTTCAGAAGCTTTCAGTTGTTATTAATAGGGTACTGAAGAGGAAATTCGTTCTCGTTATTGGGTCAAATTACCGAAGAACCACCTTGCCTATGGCACTATCTATCACTTCCACATGCCTTCCAGCATCTTCTCCTGAAGACTAAAATCTTCTGGAATGTCACGACGATTCCAGCGGTCTGCATGGCCATGAGAATGGAAGCAATACGCTGCTCCGTGACGTCAGTGGCTAACAATCGATACGGCATAACGCTACAGGAGTATTGGTTCTTCAGTAACACTGCTCTAATAACCCAAAATCTTTTATCTTATCCTCTGTTAACCTATGCTTACGAGCTAAAAATTAACAGGTCTGAAATGCAGTAACCTATGCCTGTAACTAGCTACAGTTTGGCTAACACTTGAATGGGAACTCCGATGTACAGTACTTCCTAACTGCATTTTGAAGTGTTGTTTACGTAACAAAAGGAATTCCTTACGTGGAGACACTTTCTCCTCCCCACCACCCCCTCCCCCTCGGTTTCGGTGATACTGTATCTGTGACTGTAGGGTTTATCGGATTTTCGTGGAATGTGGTATTAGAGTTCTTTACAAAATGTTGTCTAGCAAGCGTGAGGTGCGATAAAGACGGCCCTGTAACAACCATACCTCCCTCAAAGGCGTGAAAATATCTGTACCCTTAATGTCGATGCATACTGACTGATAAGGTTAGTAATCTGATGCAGAACATCTCCACAAAATACAGTAAAAATTATGCTTCTCGAGAAACATCTTTACAGTAAAAGTCAAAATTTACTGGCGGCGGTATATGAAATGTCGCATGATTTACTTGAGGGAATAAATACAATATTGCCGTATTTCTAGTACTTTAATACGATTTGAATCAATTTTATTTTAAGATATGTCCGCAGAAAAATTTTAGTTGTTGCGACCTTCGTAAATATTAGCCAATGGAGAGCCACAATTGATTTAGGAGCGTATTTAAGGTTTTGTTCTTAATTTTCACGCGTAAGGTTCAATTTGGTTGAAAGTAAGCATAAAAGGTCAGCACGAAATGATGTTGAGCACTGATAAGATTTTTAAAGATAGGTGCAAGGTAAGTCTTGTTTGTCTTACAAACGTAACCGATGTGACGCGTTTATCGGTCAAACCTTTGACATTTTAAAATAAAGGGCAACTTAATAAAGCCTATAGTATATAGGTTGCAATCTTTCCGAGTATCTGAACAACTCATTGTGCTTGATGTTCACAAATTGAATCAACAAATTTCTTGTTACAAGACTAATAGCATTACATATACCAGACTTACAAGATTCTGAACATCTTTCACTAGTAAACCATTTCTTGTTTAACCTCATATAAATACGTGTATTTCAAATAAAATCCTACTGATCAGTGCAGCACTTGGTACATGATTTTTTTCTGGAAAGTTTATTACAATACGTTTGTTTGCTTGCTTTATATTAATGCAAATGCCAGATAAATTGTGTCTGTGTACATGAGGCGTGTCCACAAAGACTGAGCTTCGGAAATCGCACTTTAGGAAGAAACGTAGGCAAGTTCTATGTCTTCATTCTATCAAGTCCAACACATGCTATCAGCACTCCTGTCTGACCGACCGCAACTAAAGGTTGCTATTAGCAACGTACGGAAAGACTGCTTCTTAGGCAATCCACTAATGTATTAAAAACATATTTTTCCTTTTTGAGGTCTTCCTATTTCTTGTCATCTCACTATAACAGGATACTTTCAATTATCTATAAGTCGCATATCTTTAAAAATCTCTGGAATTGCCGTTAACGGTTACCTATTATTTATGTGAATTACCTGAACATTATTTTCACAGGCACCGTGCCTGAACTGCAGCTGTGACTTGAGTCAGCCGCGTTTTGGTCATCCTTACTATACGTCATTAATAAGTAAGAATTTAATCATAGCTCTACTCATACTTAACCTAGGCACTGAAGTGACATGGTGGTTAGCTTCACACTTCGGCCACTTTCTTCCAAAGAAAAACGCCACCTGTAACTACTGAATAGGAAGCTGAGTGTGCCCTAGATTCTTTCTGGTCGCTATGGAGAAGAGAAATTCTTCGCCATGCCTAGAATCGAACTACGGGTTTCCCAAGCCCGTAGCCTGTTCAGTACACCAAACAAATTTTGTTGTAGATATCTATCGCTATAACCACGTAAGAGATGTAATTGCAAGCCGTTTGCTAATTTCCAACATGGAAAACAAATATCAAAACCGATGGACACAAACTACATTCGCGTTTTTGTTAATTTTAACTGAGTTTGATTATGATTGTGCAAATATGTAAGTTTAGTGTATAAATGAGGGAAAGCAAGGAGAAGTTACTTTGCGGTAACGTATGACAAACAGTGCTGGGGACATATTTACCAGACTTTTCTCTCGGTCTCCAGAAAAAGAAGAGGCAGGGGATGGTGTTGGTTCAGTGCCAGGAATCTGCTGCGCTTCGATCGTAATAGCTGCTCCTTCAATGGTCACGTGTCACCATTAATAGCAGTGAGGATACTTGAGAGAAATTGTTCCGAGAGGAGGCTACATGAGAACACGTCACAGTAAAGTAATGAGAAATGGACTATACCAGAAGGTGGCTGCAATACGAAAGAGATGTGCTTCAAGTGGTGCTTCAAATTTTTCACATTCCTATAAAGAATAATTTATGATTTAAATGGACCACTAAAAGCTCAGAATTTCAACGAAGATATGGACTGACAGTATAGTGAACAGATCCTCAAAATTTTTCACGTCTTCCTTTACTGACAGATCCAGATGTTTTTACGAAGACATTAATTTCATGAATTGTGAAGTAAAGATCCTGTTGAACCAGGTCTTATTCTCGCTTCTGTCAATGACCACTAAAATAATACTGCGAATCTCATGGAAGAGAAATACATGTATTTTCGTATTTTCCCAATGCTGTCTTCCGGACTTAGTGCAATCCGTTAATGTTGATGGTTATTTATTGCAATATTCAGAATTATTCACTCTTGAGGTGCCATATTTTACCCAGTCATTAATTATTTATTTTCTTTCTCGTTAAATTTAAAAAACAAAGCCATATTTTAATTATAATGTGTATTTCTTGATGTGATGCTGTCGGAGCATTTAGCGTTTACGGAAACGAAGAGAAATATCTGCGGAGATTTTGGTTGGAAGACCAGAAAAAAAGATACATAGTGGATGAATCCAGCGTAGACAGAAAGTCAAATACACTTACAACTGACCTTAGAGAAACAGGATGGAAGCGTGTGGGCTTTATTAATGTCGCTAACTCCAGATGTCAATAACTGTATCGTGTTGAAAGGGTAATGTACTTGTGTTTTCCATAAAAAGCGAGAAATTTTTAAACCAGTTTATTTCCCATTTGCTTCTGAAGAATGTCTCTGCTGTACGGAGTTGTTTGGTTGGTTAGTTTTTTCCTTATTACGTTTGCCTTTTACACCGAAATAGTCATAATTATGACAAAGCTCATGGTTAAACGCCGGAAAGTAAGGTTAGGCGTGGGGTTGATTTTCCAAATTATATGACAGGCCTTTTCGTTGGATTAGATTCTTTGTGTTCTACAAAACTTTCTTCTTTTTCTAGTGTTTTGTACCACGAAATAAGTAAGATATGTGACGAAACTCGTTAGCGATCTCTTGGGTAGTATCGACGCGGAACACCACAAAGGTCGTTTGACACCCATAGTATCAACAATAATTCAGTTCGTCTTATTTTAAATTGCAATGTAACCAACATCAGCAGTATTTACAAAAACATTTTTCATTGTTACTAAAATACTCAAAACAATATCGTATTGTGTTGTTTACTTTTATGACAATGGAAAATTTTCCTGTAAATGCTGATAAAATTACTCACCTACAAACATTGTCAAAAGGTTATGTGTTACAATTACAACGTAACTCTTCTATTCGTACGTATGATAAACTTCATAAGCAGAGTAAAAGGAATGTACGCGTCTCTCAGAATTTGTGCTAATATTTTTCTTGAAAGGTGGCGTACAATTTCCACTCCTGGTTCTTTGTCCTGGTTGCGTGCTAAATGATAAAAAGAGCCTTCCTGACTAAATGATGCTAAAAAAGAGCTTATCTGCTGGTTAGCTTGTAATATGAACCATGTACTTTTGGTGGAGTCACATTCAAGACAAAAAATGTGAAGTTATCTCTGTGATACAGTAAGGGCATATGAGGTGTCCGACGTATATAACCACCGGTTCTTAATCTTGTTGCCAGAGTCGGCTCTGACGCTTCCGAGAAGAAGTAATATTCGTGTCCTTGTCGGGAATCTAACCTTAATTTTTTGGATGCCCAGACCATAACCTGGTCACCATAAAGACCGTGTTGTATCGATTTACGTACCTTATATTCACACAGGTTTAATATTGTCATTCTTCAAGAGACGACAATTTATGCTGGCAAATGCTCACTGACTCTCACCGATGTCAATTCTTGAGCATCGGTTTAGATCGCAATCAAAATTACTTTCGCTTACCTCATTTTACAACCTACAGCAAGTAAGTAACTCTTAGGACCCAAGTTCTGGCGAGAAGGTAAGTCTTTACTGAGGCGTTTTCTGATATTAGGCATACGCCATGTAAATTCGAAACTTGTACCGACAAACATTGATCCTTTTGCACAACTACATTTCTCGGACGACTTGACGTTGAAGAAGGCGTTGTTGCGATCCTTCAACACGTATTTACTTAGCGTAACGTCCCGGAAGGTCTGATGGAATTCTCCTTTAGTAGCTATTAGTTGCCGAAATGGGCTAGGAATATACCCAATTTTGTGGAAAACGAAAAATCACAGCTGTTTTCAAAAGTCAAGGGTTTGATTCCTATTCTGCACTCTCCACGGTACACCCTTAATTGTCAAATATATAAGCTTCTCTACAACACATCTGGCAGAGAGATTCCTTGGGGCAATGTTTGATTTAAGAATAATAGTTATGGATAAGTTCTTAACTTAAAACAAACAGAACGTGGCCAATTTCCTCTAGGTGCTTTATTTTTACAGAATGTATAACGTTAATGCACAACATAACGGGCAGACCAGCCCTTTCTGAAGGGTCACCTATTTGAGAGCTCGAAGAATTTTCGGTAAGTGTTGAACAGGAAATACACATGAAAGTGGATGGATAACGGTATCTATTTATTCTTATAGACCCGGTAAACACTCAGGTTCCAATAAACCTCATATTGGCATGTAAGCATTTCCCCTAATACCATTTCTACAAAACCCTTTTCCGTGGAACAAGATGTCAACATTATTAAGATGGAAAACTTTATACCAGGTATTTAGAGATATTACGTACATTTAACAAGCAACTCACTCCAAGCGGCAAAGCCCGACTTAAGTTTTTAAAATTCCCCACTTGTAAAAGGATTCACGCCATACTGAACCTGATATGTCATTTCCAGCCTAGAACGAACCCTCTGTTTTATCATGTACCGAGGCACGGGTCACACCACTTGTTTTTAATATATACTTGCTATATTTGTACTCCCATATACCTGTATTACTTCTAAAATTAACCAGAAATTGTTCGTACTGTGTGCTTTAATCAGTACATTCATATCTATGTGGTTTCTTTCTTCCCTAGTAAATGTAAATTTGGGTAAAATTTTGTTCATGTAATGTGGCGTATGTAATGCGATAAACTTGGTGTTAACACACACACACACACATATATATATGTATATATATATGCAGTAATCAAACACAAAGATAACTAAAGTATGCAAATATGATTAAGACATATTTCTCACACACAAATGTTTCCAGACTGCTCCATTTCTTTAATCGGCTGTTGATACGTTATAAATACTCTGCTTTTCGATTACAGTCTGTCTTTCTATTGTCAGTGATTCCAAAACCATTATCCAGTTCTGACATTTCTACCGGATTAGAAATGTAAGAAACATTAATTATTTTTATGCCAGTTATACCCTGTCTACTAGCCAACAGACATTTTCTTTTCGTAGTCCACCAGATGGCGCTAGGCGCTGGGCCTCTTAAGGTGGCAACTAGAACAGCGTAGTTCTAAAGACATGAGCTTACTACGTAGTTGACTGCATAAAGCTCTTTGTTTATTGTACAAGTTTTGTTGACGCACAGCGTCGAAATATATTATTATTATTATTATTATTATTATTATGGGTAATTTATTATTAAAGATGAAAATAAAAACGGTCGTAGTATAATTCAATGCATTATTTTGGCATTAGTATTGAGGGACTGAAAATTCTTAAATAATTTCACTAAGTACTAACGAACTCCAGTCTGGGTTCTTGGAATAGGACTTTCGGAATAATAAATACATTTCTTTGTTTGTCTGTGAATAGTTGTTTAAAAATGCCTCGTGGAATCTGTAGTTTATGGCATAAATAATTCCGTTCCTTAGACGCCAAATAAAAATGTGTTATTGGGCTATATTAAACTGTTTCAAAATGCTAAACCACCATTGCAAGAATAAAGATGCGAAGTACACCCAGTAGCCCTGTCACAATAAAGAGATTCTGTTTGGAAAACAAAAACTGGGGCTTCCGAAATACGATAAAAAATTCTAATATACATTAACGTGTTATATAATTATCTGTGGTAACACAAAAATAGGAATTGATACTTTTTCCGTGATTGTTTTATCAATGGTCTAACAAATTATTACAAACCCGACACAATGAACAAGTGGAATAATTATTACTGATACTCACTTGTTCTCTACCTCTAAATAGGATTAATTCTATTTCGGATTCGAGAAAAACATAGCGGTTTGTAAGTAAATAAAGAATAGTAGCCATTTATAATTGTAACATTAGAAATAGATCATTTTCTATTTCTAATGTTATAGTTATAAATGGCTACTCTTATTTAATTTACTTGCAAGAGCTTAAGATGGCTAAATTACAAGTCTTTCTACAACTTACCAACAACTGTCACTGCAGACATACTGAAGTACAAGTGGCGCACAAAAGAACCTGGATTATTCTTTCAGGACAACCACGATTGTATATCGATTTTAGAGAATGCAAATATTTTAAGAAAGACTGTTAAATTTGGCTTCTAGAAAATATGTAATAAATTTATAGTTTGAAATATGTATTATCTGTTTTGTGACATTGTGCAGTTAAACTAAAAATGCTTTGTGGATTACGACAGAATGCAATCTGGTAGGTGGTTACAAAATTTAGAGAAGCCTGCTCTTCCCATCTTCAAGGTTCACTCTGACAAAGCAGGTTTTTCTGAATCTGTTTTTGCCACTTACCAGAAAAATGTCATAATTCATAAAACAATAATCTAGATATTAATTTTTTATACAAAACAAAGTTTTAATTTTTAAAATAATAGTAAACAAATGGAGATAAAACATTGGTGCTTCAAATCCTATTTCAGTTTAAGAGAAATCGATGTCGCAAAAAAGATGCGGTTTAAATTTCTACAGGCGGGGATCCTCTGTGTGGGTGTCACATAGATTACTTTAGACATATAGGCTACATGCCCAATTCTAAAACTCTATTTGGAAAACAATTTTCTTCTTACACCTGATCCTTCTCCGGATGTTGCTTCATTTCCATCAGATCTGCATCCCTCCTCCAGGAACACTGTACCTGTAAGAGAATACATGCCTTCTTAAACAAGTTCTATTCTTTCTTATCGCATCTTCTATTTTCATTGCTTCTGCGAGGTGTTTTAGAGTATAACGTTTCTAACTGAATAAAACGACCCACCTTATCATTGACATTACTCAGCTAGTAAAGAAAGTCCTTGTTCCAATAGATGCAAACTATTACCACCTTGTTCTCCAAGGAAGAGCCATCGAAACTTGTCTTTGGAAACTGACACTTAATTCACAATTTAGCACTTTATTTCTCACATTCACTAATATTATCTTCATATTTATACCCAAATATCACAATGTATGCAATCCTTTGGGTTCTGCAACTACAATTTGTACACATTTGTGACTTCTCATACTTCTTATCTATTTGGAGTAAATTACTTCCTCAAAATTCCATGTGGTGTATAAATTACTAACTTTTACTATTTGATTAGATCCCTTTCTTTAATCCCGAAGTTAATTTAAAAAATCAAATATTTCCCATACACTACATGATTATCATTGTCAATGGCATACGTAACTTGAATCTAATCATAAAAAAAATCAATCTCAGACACTTTCTCACTCCTATCGAAGGCAAAATTTTAATTTACTTCTTTGCACAGGTCATTCATTTCTGTAAAGAAAAGGATATCGTGCGCACATAGTTTAGCACCTGCTTGTAAAATTTAATTAATGTAATTAATAACGCAAAAATCTAAAGTTCCGCCCTAATTTAATACAACTCTACTATAAATTTAAGAAAAGATTCACCATCAGCAAACTTGCTTTCGAAGAATATTTCCTCAGGAATCTAATCCCATTCTTCACATCATAATTTAAAAATAAATTTTAAAAATTTCATTTAACTTTAGACGGAATTTTCTGGATCTACCTTTTAAGGCGAAAATTAAATGGAAAATTTTTTTCGAGCACATAAAGTTTGAGAACAAATGTGTTTATAATTTTGTTTTTACCAGGCCTTCCAGTCATATGGCTGCCGTGAAACTGAGACTTACCATCCCAGACTGCACTGACATCAAAAGCAAACAGAAACTCATAATCAGTTTTCCCATAAAAAACACATTTCTTCTTACCCGAAAAATACACAAGCCTATATGAAAAATTTAATACTATCGATGAAGTCGAAGCATAATCTTATTCTGCTTCGAGTAGGAAGAAAAAACTAAATTTAAATTCTAAAGTAAAAATTGTACTAAATAACTTTCTAGAAAACGACTTGCAAGTGAGCTTTTGAACTCTATGCCGCCTGGTATAAGGTAAGTTTGCATGATCAGGCAGGTGTGTAACTAGACCAATGGGCGTAAAATTAAACGTAGAAAATAAACAACTGTGATTAAATTTTATTTATTACAGCCAGTGTAAATTTACAACATTCGTAAAATCTTCCTGAATTTTTCACAAGTAACGCCACTTGTTAGTCCTTGTGTGCCTTTATTTTTCTTACGTGGCTTTTCTTTTGTATGGAGGGAGAGTTTATATAGCGGCAAGCTTTCGGAGACTCCACGTGGTAGAGATTTATAACAACAACAACAACAACAACAACAACAACAACAACAACAACAACAACAACAACAGCAGCAGCAGCAGCAGCAGCAACAACAACAACAACAGCAGCAACAACAGCAACAGCAACAGCAACAACAACAGCAGCAACAACAGCAACAGCAACAGCAACAAAACAACAACAACAACAACTACTACTACTACTACTACTACTATTACTACTACTACGTACTTTCCGATATGCTGTACAGCTGAGCTAGTTGAATGTACCATTAGGCGCAAACTTAATACGTGTTACCGAAAATATTTTATCTACAGTAATGTTTTGTGGCAGAAAACCTAAGTGATTTACATAAAGTAATACCTGACTTTTCAACATTTTACAGGCATTTTACCTGAAGAGAGGCAGCGTGCTGCTGTTCCAAATGTCGCTTAGATTATAGTCTGGAGGCTTTAAATTATTTTGTCAATAAACAGTTTTCTTTCCATTTACTAAATTTCCATCGATATCTGAATAATTGTTAAGAATCGGTCCCACTTCTACATATAATTTCCAGTTAAAGAATAAAATAAATAACAACGTAAAGTTTTGCAGATTTTCGTAGAAGGCTGTTCATTGAACTTATGAGGTGGAACAATTACATTTTCAGACCGGGTATTTATTTCGCAAGTCAAAATGACTTTTAGTGTCTGCTTTTAGAGGGGCTTTTCAGTTAGTTCGCTTATTTATGTTCAAGTTTTGAATCAAAGCTGGGAGATTATTGCCCTTTTGTTACGGATTTAATTTCCTAAGTACACATTTTTCTATTGCAGCTACTAAGTAAGTAAATGAGAATTCAAATATAAAATTTGAGATACATGTAGGGGGAGAAAGTTTCTGTAAAAGAGCTGTTGATGACGAGACCCAAGACAGAGGACGTGTAAACTTTGTAGATCAATAAAAATTGCATTTAGTTTCAAAGAGACATTTTAGGACCGTGCCATCCTATTTGTAAGTAAAGTCAATGACATACCGCATGTCAGTCAAATTCCACATGCAGTTGTTCTTATAACTGTGGCGCAAGATTTGTTGACGCACAGAAATTCATTACAAATATGTATATGCTGCTTATCCGCACAACCTTCATACATTTTGCTTACGCATCTCTGTAAAGACTTTTTTTGGTGTCAGCATTGCTCATTGTGGCCACCATTTCTTCGAATGACTTCTTGAATTCGACGACACATTTTCGTAAAAACATGGCGACACATGTGAAACCAACCCTTCCAGGATCGACCCCGGCAACAAACTTCCCTGAGATGTAAGGGAGTTATTTAACACTCGTATAATTTTTTTTTTTTTTTATAAAAGTTCGCATCGGCAATTCTACGTCCGTTCTGCTCACTCTGCAAACTCCTGCCTTTGGCCCTCCGCTTAGCAACCCTTGTTGCAGGTAGGCGGCTTGAGGAGGACGTGTGCGGGGATCATGTGACAGAATGGATATCGGCTGGCCAACCTAGTAAGTTACATTTGTGGGGCGGCGCATTTTAGCCAATCAGCTTCGACCCTGAAGTCAGGCGATATCGGCCTGAATTTTAATTTTGGCAACGCGTGATTAAAGAAAGAAAAGAAAAGGTTATCCACTCGAATCTTTCTGGAGTGTCAAGACAACGGAGAGGATGTAAGTGTGTGTGCTCTGGTAGAACATCAAGTGACTCGACTACAATAAAAGAGGCGGTTTTCTCTAACTTCGATTTATCGTAACTTCCCTGTTGTCTTCATCCCCTCCTATATTCCCTCTGATGAAGAAGGATCACTAGAAGGCCGGGTACACATGTCTAACTCAGTTCCTCTGCACAAATCAACAAGCATTCATCTCATTTTAGATTCACTGAATGGTTTTCGTAGAAGAGCTTTTCCTTACAGAAACCCTATAAAAAGAAGTTGCAAAGATTCAGATCAGGGTTGAGAAGTGGCCAATAGTGGCCGCAATTGTGACGATCCAAATAGCCGTTTGATACGACACGAGAACCAAGGACACTGTTCAGTAAGTCCAGTACGATGTTTGCAATGTGCAACGTGGCACCATTGTAAATAAACCACTGTTTCTGCAGAGGCAAGCCGTTTGCCATAAGATGCAACAAGAAGCTTTCTGGATCATATGCAACTATTGCTTAGAGTTTACTGTTTTTTTTTAAAGTTGGGCCTATTAAACTATGGCTGGGCATGAAAACCCAGACAGGGGCATTCCCTCTGCGACTGCTCTTTTCGTGGGAGTTCTCAAGTTTTTCGTCCTACACAACCGCAAGTTCTCTTCGTAAACAGTATCGTCCAAATAAAAATAAACCTCGCTCAAAACACACACGTATGTTCAAAAGGGTTTCAATTTTCTTTCTGCCCAGGCTATGAATTGAAGTCACCTTTCCTCGTCTTTTGCAGAAAGTTAATGCATCACTGTAATTATGTATGCGGACATTTTAAAATCCATCCGAATTATATTCTGCACTGTGCGTCCAGTCATTGCACACGCACGAGCTACCTTCCATGTTGATTTGCTACGGCTGCGCTGGTTCGCCACACCAGGTATCTTCCGCGGCTGCAGGTGACCGCACATTTGGAGTGCGCGGATCCTTCTCTTCTTTCACACTCCCTTCTTCTTCAAACGATGTGAATAAGCGAAGTGTAGGGTTTCTTGCTCGTGTAAAATGAGTTCGAAAAATGGTCCGAAATCTTCCTTGCGTGTTCGTAACCCTCCTCATTTCGGCAAACAAAACAATAACTCTGGCTCTCTTCTCAACCATGAGTCGACCGTAATCCGCCATTTTAATGAACTGCCTCTTTCACGATCTTGCAATAGTTTGTGAGACTTAATGCCATAATATATAATAAACCAACAAGATGCAACTCTGGCAGTGTTGTGTTTATTAACAACTACAAGTATGCTCTACATGTTTCGGACGCCCTTTGCGTCCAAAACATGTAGAGCATACTTGTAGTTGTTAACCCTTAGGCTACTAATGTCGTATATATATGGAGCTCCTAGTAAAGCCAGAAATGTTAACGTCGTATATATATAGACCTACGTTTGGCAACGCTGAAACAGTCTCTTTCTATTTGCTGCAC
>JGI20166J26741_11194448_pt1 | contig 14206 bp, 8 predicted proteins | sample TergutCu122P5_FD_26741 | JGI IMG/M metagenome (IMG submission 26741)
CCTGTTGGTTTCCATTCTAATACTCTTTTAGGTATTCTCTTTTCATCCATCCGCATCACATGTCCTAACCAGGCTATCCTCCTGCTTTTTATGAATCTTAGTATGTCTGCATTTCCTATGAGCTCGTTCAGTTCGGGCTGAAGTTTACTACTCTAACACAATTAACATTGCTAGTTTCACATACACTTGCACTCCCACCTGTCAGTTGGAAAACATCTTCTCATCCTAATTTTACATTGATCTTTCCTAACAGAATTTCCATGTTGATACTAGTGGAACTGACTAAAGTATCTGACCCAATTCCTCTTGTATAAAATACTTCAGAAATTTCTCTTACTTTTCAGTGAGTACAGTTGACTGTTATGTCCAGTTAAATGTTATCTACATAAATACACAGGTTTACTGTTTTTGCTATGGCACTGGAGGAAGTTAAATTTGACTTTGTGAGACATAAGGACAGTAATGTATTACTAGTAGTTTGTCTTCACCACATGCTTCATCTCAAATTCATATTACTACTCTGATCAGCCCTTAGCAATGTTAATTTATAAAATGGTCTTACTAGAAGTACTAAACTATGAATGGTTACCATTTAATGTTATTTGCTTTGTTTATGTGTTTGTATCTCTTCTCTTTTCCCTCAACGTGCATTATTACAAATATTGCAGGGACCACCTTCACCTCATATATATGAGGTAGCATTGTTAACTGCCCCACTCGACCACATGAATAGGCAGAACAACTATGAGCTCGTGTCTCCACGTATCATGAATTTTTCACAGGAAAAAGCCTGGTAAGGTTAAATATCAGGTAAAATGAGAAAGGGAGAACTTACCCCTTAAGTGGCCATTGGAAGGAGAATATCAGATACACTGGAAATTTCCTAGTTTGAAGAATGTAACTAAATATATATATCATTATCCTCCAGTCACTTTCTGTTTCGGCCCTTGCAATGGTTGGTGCTCTTCTTCTTATTTTATCTAATACTCAAGTATCTGCATTATATTCCTACCTGTAAGTTGTCTTTAAGCATGACACTCATAAAAACATACATATGCTAGCTATCTCTCTTGAACTGGTTTCATTCCCTAATTTGTCTCCCATGATAAAAATTGCAATGTAGTATATAAAAGTGATCTGAAATTCAAATTTTGATACAGATATATGTAAGATGTCGGTATGTGACCATTCTAGCAACAACCATCTATCATAGGTAACAAACTCTTCATGGCACAGACAGTATTGAAGAAGTTTTCAATGCATACATCACAGAAAATGTCTGGAAATATAATAGTGGTAAATTTACAGACATAAGACATTGTGTAAAGCATATGTAACATGGAAATATATTTCAAAACATATTTACTATCAGTTGAAAAATGAATGTAGTAGCCTCTGAATAAAACACTAAAGTTTTATTCCAAGACTGACACCATGAAATATTGCCCTCTCCCCACCTTTCTTATTTGCAAAAATTATGCAAGTTTCTGTGCATAGATGTCAACAAATCTTTATACTATAGGCCCAATTACATGACCCCAGTTACAATGTGCCAGTAGGAAAACATCCTAGTAAACCTTTGGGTAAGAAAAATATATTTTTCACCAACTACTTGCGCTAGTTAACACATATAAGAGTAATACTTGAACATGTTTCAGCTATTTGTTAATAGCCATCAACAGGGACTGCCATTACACAAAGGAAGTTATGTGGTATTAAAACATACCGTCATTGATAGTAAATGGCAAGTGGTACATTATAAGAAACTTAACATTTACTAAATACAACAGTATGTTTTAATACCACATACTTCCTTTGCATAATGGTCCTCCTTGAAGTTGATTATATCAATGGCTGACACATGTAGGAGTAATAATTTTATATATGTTAAATAGTGCAACTAATTTGTATATCCTTTCCTGGGTGAGAATGTGTTAAAAATCCCATAATCATATCAGAAATTATTGTGTAATGTAAGAATACAAACTGTAGGTACAAGTAGTACAAAACTGCTGAGTCCTGAAGAATTTGAATTCTGTTTTATATATTTCTTGAAACTCTTCAATTATATTTTTTTACACACTATGTCTAAGATAGTGTACTTTCACTGTACAATGTCAATCACACATTTGTGGCCATTTTCTCAAAAATAAATCATCACATCAGAGAACTGTACACAGTATGAAACATTTATCTGATCAACATATACCTCAAACAATTTTCATCTGACAAATATTAAATGAGCACCTCAAAATTAATTTTTATCTTAATTTAAAACTGGCCATTATGGTATGGTAGCATATTCTGTAGGAATTTCTTTCAAATTCAAGTACACTACTACCTGCATGACACAATTTTTCTAACCGATTTCATGTAATGTAATACCAAAATTAAGCATCAACCTTTCAAAGCTTACCGGTATGTACCACAAGGTTTAACATTCAAAAATTCTACATTGTGATCACATGGAATTTGTGTTTTGTATGGATCTCACAACAAACAGCAAATTTTGCCATACAGAACATTAAAAGATTGGTTTTTATAACCAAGATAGAGAGTGTTTACTGTGCGGTACGCACAGAATCCTTATATAACACACTTACATTTCATCTTTAAAAGGTTAATGACCAAGGTTTTTCCCTTCAATAAAGTTTGGCAACAGCTGCTATAAGGATTATGCTTCCAGAAAATCCATTCGGTTAGAGAGGAGTTGTGTCATGTGTATACATGAACAAAAGTGAATAGAAGGTAAAGTTGTCCCTGTGCATGCCATGAAGGCATACTAAGAAAATGAGGTTTAACTCCATGCATTCTTAACCTCAGCGTTAGACAGCAGTAAGTGGTCAGCTTCATGCCTCTGTGAGCAGTTACACCTCCACTTTTCCCTGTGATTTCCTGGCATGCAGGGGGGGCAACTTTACATTCTGCCCATTGTCATTCATCGATACATATGAAATGACTCCATAATGACTCAATGGATTTCCACACAGGCAGCACAGTACGTGTTACTAATTGTTACCAAACTTTACCAAATAAAGTCCTCTTATGTCAAATTAAATTTAAATTTCAGTAAAGAAACAAACCGGAACATACAGCAACTGCATAACAGAAATTAAGTTCTAACACGTATGTTCCGTGTACACGCGCGACCAGACTTGGCCTAATCCCAACCAACCTTACACACTCCACCCAGTCTAACAGAGGTAGCAAGCTTAAAAAAAAAAAGTTCATGGTAATTAATTGGTATTACAGATACACTTTACTTTCAGGTACGAATTTATATGCAACATGGTAGAAACATGTATGAATTTAGATGGGATGCCAATAATTGTAACATTATACTTATCAATATTCAAGTCTTCCAGGATGTTAAACTGTGTCAAGTGGTATAGTTACACATATTTTGAGGGAGCATAGTGCCTTCAAGATATTGCTAACTACACACAAAGCTGTGGGTGCAACATCCCAGAAGAACTGGATCCACTGTAACACAACAGTGAGGATCTCTAATGCTGCATTAAAATTTATAGTTTATAACTTATTGCTCTACTAATTTCAGTAATGGAAATACACAGAAAATTAATGATATTTAAATGCCATTTCAATGCAAAGAGAAAACTATCCCTGTGTGCATAAGTGTGCACAGCAAATCAATATATTTAAAATAGAAGCAGAATGCATCAACAAGTATTCGTTTCACAGGAAGGTTTAGGCTGACTTCATGTCATCCATTGTTGCAAATCCATGTGTAGTGCAGGAGATAGTACAGTACTAGTTGTGATGGTATCATGGCATATATGGTTATGACCAATGTTTCTCATCCAGTGGTCTGTAACTTAATTTCTGATGGTCTTCAGTTTCAGTTAGGATTGTACATACTGTTATTCCTGTATATTTTGCAAAGAGATCTCATTATGTACGTTAATTACCATTACTTTTCTTTCCACTATATACCATTTTAACAAATATTTGTGAGCAATTACCTCACATTACCCCATTCAATTGTAAATATACTATATGGGTGACAATGATGTTTCTTTGATTATATTATATTATTAGATATTGGTGTTAAGTTTTATACTGTATATAAACATGTTTAGATGTTAGTAATAATTAAACTTGAACTGTATTATTTGTGCAGTAGAATGTGATACAAATAGGGTACTGGTTTTTGCTCAGCCAACAGTTCTGGTGGTTTGTAAATTAGGCCAGGGTGAGAACCATTGGTTATGATTATACAAGTTGGAAGTTATGTTGAAAATGGAGACAAGAGAACGTGCTGTTCTAATGGAATGTAATATAAAATGTTCACATGGGACTAACAAGCAAAAATGGCTAAGTAAACAGATGTACACTGCATAACAAGAAAAGGGAAGAGCACTTAATGATCTATATATGTCTGTGGCTTCTCAAATCCTTGACCAAATTTGGCAAAATCAGTTGTACTGGACACACATTGCATTCTTAGCTAGGGACAGAGAGATTTATTTATCATCACAGCCAGGCACACTATTGGGCACATCCAGCCTATTAAATGGATGCTGCGATATCTTCCTTGAAGGAAGACGTACAACTCAGTGCAGTGTCGCAATCAAGCCAATGCCTAAGGCTTTAACTCTACTTCCCTATACTCTTTGCAGCATAGTTCTTAGGCACAGGGAAAGCTTCTTTACCCTTATTAAACATTAATGAGAAAGTAAATTAAGAGAAATGTACACTAATGATATCTTACGTGTACTGAACCTGCCATATCAGCTTTGCTCCATTATTTGATTACTGTATGGCTTCTTTAATAAGTTAACCCTAGATGCATGGTATACTTCAGTGGTTGAGATCTCTGTTAAAATGTACAAGTACCCCTGAACACACCATGAAGCCATGGGGGGGGGGATACATCTCTGCTCATTCTTTAACATTGTTGAACTTTAAAAACCCAAGAAGATGGATTGGTCCTTGAGATTTAAATTAGGTCAGTCATAGAACATGTAGTTAAAGTCATATGTATATAAAGACAGTTGCAAACTGTGTTATGCTACAGTTATACTTAGGACATAATTTTTGTAACACACTTTTTTAAAATCAAACATAAATTCAGCCTCAGGGTCAGCACCCCCCCCACACTTCCCACCGAAAATTCTGGGTGTGTACCCACTGAAAAGGAGGCTGGGTGCTCCCAGAGCTGATCTAACAACACTGTCCTGGCTCTCCTTGTGTACACATAAACTGAAATTAAAATGGTAATACCACAGATTGCTAAACAGTCTGATTTCTCACTGGAAATCCATTAAATGCTTACTTACATTTATGTCAATGCACAATACTGCCCTCAACTGCAATATGCACAATTTCTGTTAAACAGAGGGAATTATCATAAAATACCACATTATGCAACCATTAATCTTAAGTCAGATCAGTGCATTCTGCATTCCAGCTTTTCGGAAGGGGAATGTTGTCCCTGTGCATACCATGTGGGCATATGAGTGGATCAGAGTCATGGTCCCACCAAGTGCTAGATGGAACCGAGTGGTTAGCCTCATGACGCAACCACTTTACAGCCAGGGAGAGTGCCCCTGCTACTTACTGAAGAGAAGTCATTGCGGTCCCCAGATTCAGTACGGATATTTTGGAAAACAGAAAATTCTCTTCCTCTTACCAGGAATCAAACCATAATTCCTTGGTTGCCCAGACCATAAGCCTTGTCACTATCTTGGGGAAAGGGTACATTGTAGAGTACTTAAAATTGTTCAAGCATTTCCTGTTTGGAAAATTAAACTTCAAACTTTGTACTATATCTCATTCTTCATATGTGTATATGGTTGAAAAGGTGACAGCAGAGCAATGTTTTATTTTACTTCCAGCAAAGAGCAAGATAAATATTTTTTATACTGATTTTTATTATTAAAAATCATAAAAATGACTTGCAATTTCAGTTTAAGGAAATGAAAAATGATGGATGATAAACACTGTCATGAACACACTTTCTCCTCAATCTGCTGTCTCCCCAGCTGAGAAAAACTGCAGTGTGTCTGGCATTGTCAGTGTCTGTATCGGCTCTTACTGTCGGCGATTTTCCTCCTTCATCTTACACCACTGGTCTAAAACGAGTACATGCCATTTGCAAAACTAAAACTTAATTAGTGCTTAAAATTCCCTTTTAAATTATGCAATTGTGTTCACCAGGCTTTTTACCTATGAATATCATACATTTGTGTGTATTATGTACAATAAAATTTAGGAAACCAAGTACAGAAACACTGGTTCAGAGGCCGGCAGAGGCAATATTTATACTTAACATTAAGACTGCTGAAGTTAACTCATTTGAACTCACTGATGCTCAAGCAGCTGATATGTTGTGCTCATGGTGAATTCTAGCAATATGTTCAGTATCTCAATGAATTTAGAGGTTGTAATGATACTGCCATTTTGTATATGCAGTGAGTTAAGACTGAATATGGTGAGCCACTTGCTTGTAACTTTCATTATTCCTTTGCCATGTCTACCAGAATAAAATGTAATAAATGTCCCTGCCACATATAACATGATAAATTAACGCATGGCCAGCCGCTTGTACATAATTTGGTTCAACTCCTTCCTCAACCAAACATGGCAGATGTTAGTGAAAGTCAATGTAGTAACTGAGTGGCCTGATAACATACAGATAAAGTGAATGTTAAATTTCATGACAAAAGGTTAAAAATACATTTCACATTTCATGAAATTTTGATTATGAAGTAATAAAGCAGTGACCTTTATTGTCTGGAATAAACACCTGTCCTGTGAATGTCTGTGATTTGATTAGGTCTTAAGATTACCAACCTATGTGTCAATAATATGCAATACATTAGCAGAACTCCAAGGAGCCAATTCTGTCTTGAAAGATTGATAGTTGCTCAATTAATCGAGAAATTTCAACAAAACGTAATGGATTAAACATACGCTATGCTGAAGTTCTAACCATCATAAAATCTTCATGTACTAATACCACTAAGACAAGGCAATGAAATGTTAGCAACCCACTTTACCAAAAATATGAAATTGTTTGAATTTTTTATATGTGATGCTGCGTACATCACTGGCCTTGATATAAATATATGACATTCAGAAATTTGTTATAATTCTACATACTATAGCATCACTATGCATAAATTATTAAATATTCATCATAACAAAAAAATTCGAAATGAAAGTTTTGTACTTAAAGTAGATTTGTATTTCACTCAGTGTGCCACTTCACTCTGAGTTTCTTGTAGAGTATGAAAGAAAATTAAATATGCTGAAAAATTCTTTGTATAGATCCCAGTACCAATCACTAAAATGAATTAAGTAATTTTGGAGACATATATATATATATATATATATATATATATAGAGAGAGAGAGAGAGAGAGAGAGAGACGTGATCCCCACCTCATCATATGTGTTCACTTTGTACAAAGAACACATGCCAGTCCTGTTAGCAACTTCCTCCTCACTTTTCAATAAAGTGTAACTGGCACATTCAGCCAATAAAGGTCAACTGATTTAGAATCAGAAGAGATGAGAGGACCTAATATATGGCATGAGATAAACAGATAAGAATTTTTGTGTGAAGTTTTCAGAGTAGTGAAAACTGACATTGTGGTTTTCTGGGTTGACATCATGTAGTCTGGTAGCTCCATTCTGAAGGTTTCCAAATATTGCTACCCACATACCAGAACACGGTGTCATACACCGTACGACTATGATATGTTTACATGCTCATGTAATACAAGCAAATGAAAATGGCTGTTTCAATATAGCTTCTACTCTTGTACTGAATTGTTACTGGGTTGTGATGTTTAAATATGTACGCGCGCGCGTGTGTGTGGGTGTGTGTGTGTGTGTGTGTGTGCATGTGCATGCACATGCACAATTATAAAAACAGATTATTAATTTTTATGAAATTTGGATTATTATTATTATTATTATTATTATTATTTGCTAATATAAAAGTTACTGCAGCTACAATATATTGTGTAAAATTGTAACATGGTAGCACATTTGTTTAGAGATACCTAATAACTATAGTGTTTATGTGATAACAGCAGTGACCCACATACCGTGTGGGAGGAAGTACCATATTTGTATGGATTTACAAATATTATTATCCAACAGACTTTAAGTGCACCAAAAACTATTCTTAGTCATTTTCAGTGCCAAAGACAACTTATCAAGAACCCAATGCAAGATGGTCAACAGAAATCTGACAGTTGCTTCCAATTTTCTGTCCATGGAAGTAGTGCAAAGTGTGTACCATTCAGATAAATGAACTGTGACCACTGCCCTTTTGTTGGTCAGTGAATCCTTGAATAGTTGCATCAGATGGCAGGCTGAAACATTTCTCGTCGCGCTCGGTCTTTTGCACGTTTGGAGAGCATCGGCCTTTCTGATGAGTAACATGAGAAGTTTATTTTTGATTATTTTTCTATTTTCAAATTTTAGTGAATAGCTACACAATGTTAATATATTAATAAGTGCCTTATATATTTGAAGGTTTCTCTATATGACTGCAAGTATTCATGAAACTCCTGCAAGACAATGGAAACCAACCATAGCTTGGATTAAACCTTCATATAGTCCATGTGTTTCATGTCTTGCCTATGTGCTTTTCTTGGGCTGTTTACATTTTACTACTTATGGCTCAATGTTCAAACACAGGATACAAATGGGAGAAGAAATAATCCCACCCAGAGGGTATATGTTTGTATATATTTTCTCTTATGTTCAATGTAAATGGGGAAGCTGAGTATGTAGCTCTGTTAAAGGGACACCATGACACTAAAGCAGCATTTCCCAACTAGTGCCTCTTAGAAACTACTGTACTTTTTGTTCAGGCGAGGCTCACCTATGCTGAAATGTCACATTTTTACAACCATGTGGCATTGCCAAAATGTCTTGCATGAACTGAATTCAAAAATAACATGGATGAAATTACACATTAAAAAAGCTTACTCATAAAAATAAATGAAACTTGTAGTTTTTTACTTCATATTACAGTGGAATAAATCTAAATTTTGTCCATAGATTTACAATGCCTGTATACAACATGTAATTTCTGCTTAAGTTGCAGTGGGTTTAAATCATGTGTCCAACCTTCTTTGGCAAATGGCCAAAACCATTATTGGGGGCTGGCTTGTGGACCACATATGTAAAAATTGCAATAAGTAGTATACCTAAACTCCCACATTATTTTCTAATTTTTATAGTACATATAGAAAATTTACAAACGTGGCCACTGGCCACTTGCCGCCTGTGGGTTGAACACTCATGGTTTAAGTCCTCAACATAACCAAAAATTCAGTCAATACTGGCAACATCTCTTGGGAGATGCTGTACTGGAGTCATTTCCTAATGCCTCAATTGCTCTTAGATGTTGCATTATGTTTGGATGACAAAATCCAAGAAGAAAGAAAAACCTACATGTGCTATTTACTACAAATAAATAAGAGAATAAGGCTAATAAGAGAACCCTGTGACTTGGTCACATCTACACCATACCTCTGTACACGTTATTACGTCTGTTCCTACAGCTGGATTCTAACTTGGGAAATCCAACTAGGTAATAATTAATTTCTAATGAGGGCATATGTGCAGGATGGTCTGTTATACACATGTAAATTTTTGTACATACAAGACAAACCATCTACCTCTGGTCTGCCTGTGTTCATTGTCCTTAACGTGTTGACTAATGTTAAAAAAATGTGTTATGTTTGTACTGACAGTTGTTTACCATGTTTCTTATTCTTGTACATTGAAATGGAGAGTACATGATATGGTGCTGACAATAAAAGTTAAATATATATTTTGCAATAATTTAACAATTTCCTATTTTTTTCAGTGTTTCTCAAACAGTAATGCAGGCTTGGCATCTTAGAACAATGCAGTTTTGATGCTGTTTAACATATAGGATTTATGGACATAGCTACTGATGAAAGAACCACAAAACTAGATATGGAAGGAGTGGACATGCATAAAGGAGCAAAGACATCCTCTGGCTTAAGCAAATTTCAAGAATACATGCTTTTATATTAACTGCATTTCAAAGCATAAAAATTATTTGTCTAAACCAGATCAGGATTCTTAAATAGCTAAAATTAATCCTACTGCAGTTAATTAAATTATGTGTTTTTCAATAAAAATTAAAGGCAGTGAAACTGAAGGAGGTACAAAAATAAGCAGCAAATTTTGAGCCACACAACCACTTTTGGAAATTGAAAAGGAATTTAATTTGGGGATACATGTACCTATAGGAAGAACAAAGATTGGAGAAGGCTTATATCCTTAAATAACTTGCTATGATGAGTCAACAGATAACACACACACACACATCCGTAATACTAATATAACTTATTTTCTCTCTGTCAAATGGAGTGGTATATGTCATCCAGATTGTGAGAGGGTGGAGAATCAGGGTTTGATTCTTGGAGGGACAAAATTCTTCTCCTTCAACATCAGGTTCAAACTTACTGACAGGGCCAACCCAACCTCTTTTCCAGTAGATGCTGGAGATGTTAAATATCACACCGTAAATGGTTTAGTATATATTGAGAACAACAAAGTTCACCACCCATAAATACAGAATGTATGCAAACACTAGAAACTTGTACAAAAATATGACAATTAAAAATTGCACATCTTTAGCATGCTTTGTATATTTTGAGGACAGGAGGTTCAAGAAATTGTATCCACATCCCTCCTCTCCTAGTAACATTTTAACTAATGTGGGTAACATCATCCCCTTGTGCTAGCAAACCAATATCATGTATATCCAGACAAACACAACACTTGAACACTACTTTCATCTGGTTACTTTTTACATTTTGGTTGTTCTATTCAATCACCATCAGGTAGAAAACACAAGTACATAATTGGAAAAGTATGCTACAGAAGAGGCCTCTTCTTCACAATTAGCTTAATAAAATACATAAATAAGCTATTATTTCCAATAAAGGAATAAGAAACACATAAAGGAGTAGTTAAAATTTTCAATTAAGATCCAAAAGTATTGTAGAGTTGATACAAGAGGTTCCTGAATGTTATTATGCGAACATCTGATGGCTATGAACCATGCAACTGGCAGTGTTTTATCCGAACTTCGTTCGTAGAATGATAGGTTTCACATGTGGCGTAAAATTTCTTTTATTGCATTACCTTAAATCTTCACGTATGACTATTCATGCTTGTTGAACATCTTGTGTTGCTAGTGAAGGTAGTGAACTTTGTATGGAATCTGTTTTGTACAATCTTCGGTTTTCAAGTAATATCACGCGCGTATTCATTTTTCCCATGTACATAACATAAAGGTTGCGTATTTGCCACTGTAGTTACTACAGCTGCATATATACATGGTGAAAATGAATCTGTATGCATTATTACTTGAAAAAATAAGATTGTACAAAACAGATTTCATGCAATCAAAGTTCACTAACCTTCACTATCGACACAAGATGTTCAGCTAGCTTGGATAACCATACTTGAAGATTTTCTATAAGGCGCAAAAGTGGGGGGGGCACTCATAAAACCTTCCACACTACCAACCAGTATCAAACACTGCTACTTGCGTGGCTCATTCCCATCACATGATGACGACGTACTAACACAAAGAAACCTCTTTTATCTTCAAGTCACAATACTTTTGGATCTTAATTGAAAATCTTAACTACTATTTTTATGTGTTTATTATTCCTTTATTTGGGAGTAAGAGCTAATTTATGTATTTTATTATGCTAAAGGTGGAAGAGAGGTCTCCTATATAGCATAATTTTCCAATTATGTACTTGTGTTTTCCATCTGACGATGGTCAAATGGAATGACTGAAACATGTCATGTTCAAGCGCTGTGTTTGTCCAGATATAAATTCATATTTTTTAACTAATACATTTCTTTCAATTTTCATTAAATTTTGTATGAACTTACTGCCACTAGGGGCCACACCAAACTTGAAGATTTTTTTTTCTCTTCTCAAATTTCCTATCCATAATAATGCTGATATGATGACTACAAATTTGTGACGTGAGCATGACAATAGTCTCACTCAGTATAGGATTACTAAGCACTAAATAAATGATTACAACACATTGCAAAGAGCTGTTATTTTACAGAATCCCAGAACCTTTCAACTCACAGTGTTAAACTATTAGCCACATAACAAAATTCATTTGCTCTTCTTACATTCAGACCCAGGCTAAAAACTGTACTTGCCACCAGTCTGCAGCAATCTTTCCACCATCAAAGGGCAAGAATATTTGTGTTCCACGTGTCACAACACCTTTGCAATGTCCACTTAACGTGAGAAGCTAGGAAATACTGTGCTGTATGCAGGCTGCAGCTGAGGTCAAGTGAAAAAATTTGAATATTACTAACATTACTTTTACAGCCATTTATATTCACATGGCTAACACTAACAAGTTTTTTATACTGAGGGTTTTAAATACCAGCGCAACTTCTTCAGTGAAAAGAATTACTATTTTATATCTCTGTATGAATTCTACCACATGTACTTGTCCCACATTCGGAAAAACAATATAATATGCTCAGGTTACCTGTTTTCAAAGGTCATCAAAAACCGCAAGTTTACGTTTCTTATAATTGACAACCATTTCAGCTGTAGTTATCTGACTTGCTCCCTTGCTGAGCCAGGAATCTAATTGTGTTCGAGTCTGATATCCTTCTTGGAAAAGCGCCTTTTCCAAAGAATCTAAGCGCTGGATTATCAATGGATCTGTTCCTGAATTATGAGCCCAGTCCATTACTTGGCGAAATCTCTCCTTGAATGTCTACGACAGAAAGCATGCTTTAATCCACAATCACAATTTCCTTCATTCCTGAGCGTGGAAGAAGGTACACTGTGAAAGGTTGACAATTTTTCAGAATGACCAAGACTTCTTGACTTTTTAATGAGTTCAAAAGTTTTATGCGTGATGTAAAAACTATGCAAGAGTGGACCCAGTTATCATGAAGCTTAATTAGGAACACTCCATGCCTTCACAAACCACTCGATACTATTCAGCCACCAATGTCTAGGTCTTGCAAGTAGATTTCCTTTCATGTTTACAAAAACAATTTGCATTCAGTCATGCAATGCATCATGTCCTTTTAAGTCTTCATGTAACTATTTGAATACAGGTCAGAAGTACAAATAATGACATTCTTCAGTGTATAAACTTTCCATCCAACTATATCCTCTCTCTTAGGTTCAAATCCTCTTCTAATACTTTATTTTACACCATCAATCTGTTTTCCTATTGTGGAGAGAGAATTTCAAACAAACAGGCAAATAATTAACATCATTTAGTAAACAAGGTCTGACAAAACTTAAATGAGACTGAAATGTTAGGTCAGGTAACACCCCCTCCACAAAAAACACTAAAAATTAGTGAGACCTGAGGTCCTCACATAGTGGTTTAGCTGAAGATACATGTCTTCTGAGATATGACAAAGCATCAAAGGGCAAGTATCTCCCAACATTTCAGGGTAAAGAAGTCCAGAGCACAAACCTGATGAACAAAGCTTTCTGTACTCCTCCTCTTTCATTACTGCTAACAACACTTCATTCATAATTCTGTCGTGATGTGGCTATGAATCTGCTGAATGTGACCCACACAATTCTAACACTACTTGTATCCCAAATCCTTACAGTATTGTATCTGCAATTTCTAGTTGGAAAAGGCATGCTGGGTGGAGGGGCAAGTTTGGGTGCAAGGGAAGTTGGGGGTGAAATGCACAAGGGATTTTTTGACAATAGTAAAATTGATTTATAACAGGAAGAAGTGTCTATTTAAATACAGCACTCTACTTAAGGCAGTAGTACCATCTCTGTTAAAGATTTTTGCCTTGCCTGCATGAATCTGAAATCAAGAACAAGTCACCAGGTGTGAGAAGTCAGTAGCAAGATTTCCTATTAAATACACAATAGTCTCAATATCCAACCAATGGTATGGTTTCAACCAAATGCATGAAAATGTACGCTCTGTCCAACAAAAATCCATCAGCCTGAAATTTTCTAAGTCCCGAGACGGAAGTGACGTGCGGTACAGTTGCCATCATAATTCGATTCGTTTTACTTTCCTCATATTTGCGCATTCATGGCGTTTCTCTGTCTTCCATTCATTACAATCAATCACACCCCGTATATATTAACCGAAGACAACAATACATTTGCTTAATTTGAAATTAAAACATTAATTAAA
>JGI20166J26741_11195559_pt1 | contig 14206 bp, 9 predicted proteins | sample TergutCu122P5_FD_26741 | JGI IMG/M metagenome (IMG submission 26741)
TAAAACTAACCACTAGGAGACTGGGGAATTGGAACCCGACTGCCCCATTCCCTGTCCATCTCTATGCCGTTACCTTCAGAATATCACCTTCCTCGGAAGTGACTTGATATCAAGGCAGTGACTACACACGTCGAACCCACAAACATGTACACAGCACTAAAACAACATAAAAAAGACTGCATGCAAATAATGCGCACGGGACATAGAAAGGAAACAACGATCAAACACATTTTGAGCAAACAACGGACAGTTTTTCCACGGACACTTAAAACGACCGAACCAATACCGCGCCATTATTGTTTTGCACTTGCCAACTGAAAACGTCGTGGTAGAGTACCAACTGCACAACGTAAATTGATGTGATCGAGTTGGTAATATTTTCTACTTCAAACATTCATTTTCACCCTGAAACTCTCAATTTTTAAACACTTGTATGTGGAAAGTTCTATTAAATACATTATTACTATTTATAAATGTATGAACGTGTGATTTTTTAATACATCGGGAATTCACTCATGCGTGACACCTTCCAAATAAATGTTGCTGTTATTCCAGTAGTCAGAGCGGATGTGCATATTTCGTTGATAGCTTCACGTTTACAGCAGCATTGTCAGCTGTTACCGATTGTGGATCTTTCTGAGATGCGAATGTTGAGGGTAACCTCGTGTTCTTTAGAGACGTTAATATAAAAATCGTATATTTCAGTGGTGTAGGGGTCCCAATTTTGTCTTCCTGATTCCTCACGTCGGTGTTTTTTGTGTGGTTAATGAGGTAAATGACAAGACGTACATAAACTGAAAGCTTAATTATATGACATTATACGACCCTTCTTACAATGGCTGTAGCCAGTAGTTACTCCATGATATTTAAAAAAGGAATTCGAAGAATTACAATAAAGTTTGGTTATGTTAAGATAATTATATTTTCGTGTAGGTCAAGAAGAAATAGTAAAGGAAACTTGATCAACTTCAAATTTCAGTTTATCTTGAGGGACCCGTACCTTATTTTTTGTTATCTTGAATAATACTCAGACGTGCCTGTTGTGAATTTTTATGAACAGTAGTGTTCCGAAACCGTAGTAATTACCTCTAGATCCGTTTCCCTGATCTGGTCAGCCTAAACACGAAAAACCGTGGACCGAAAGCAGAAATATACTACTGTTCCACAAGCAGTATCTGCATGTGAAAGTTCAAATATATGTCGTGTCACGCTCTTAAGTGTGTAACTTAAAATAGCAATTTTTTGAAGTAGATGTGTAACAAGTCTAATTGAATTTCCTCAAGATTAATTGTAAACATTGGCTTTTACATACGTGAAGTAACCAGTATTGGGGTTTCATTCTTTTATACACAACAAAGAAGTTATAATAAATCATTAAGTGGACTGCATTCCACGTGAAATAAACAGAAGCTGCTCTTTGAAATTAAACACATTTTAACAAATTCAGCTTATGAGTTTGTTTGAAGAAAATTGACATTCAGAAGTTTTACAAATATACAAGAAAATTCCACCAGTGAAGTTGGGCTAATTCTGCCCTCCATGTCATTATGTCCCAAGCCACTCCTTTTCAAATGTTTTTCAATGATAGTTTTGTGTGCATTGATTTACCCTTTGTATACTGTATGGTTAGCTCATCTCAGTATTCTTGATTTAAAAAGTAGAGAAGTGTCTAGAAATGAACTTACATGAGTGAATAGGGTTGTAGTTACAAGTTCTATATGAAAAAGGTAAGGTCATCACTGTCCATGCCATGGAGGCATTTTGGAAGAGTAGAGGTATAGCTCCACCTATTTCTAACCTTGGCACTCTATGGAAGTAAGTGGTTACACTTCATGCTTCAGCTGCTTTACCCCTAGGAAACAGCTCACAGCTCCAGTGCCCATTGAATAGGAGGTTGGGTGGGTCCTTAGATCAGGTCTGAACATTCTGGAGAAGGGAAAATCTCTTGCCTCTGCTGGGAATTGAACCCTAGATCATCCAGCCCATAGCCTAGTCATTTTACTGACTATGTCATTCTGTCTCATCAGGTTTTTTAATGAGGCTTTTGTAAAACTATCGTGACACCTATAAAGTTATGATGTTTTCCATATAATTGTATGTGTGTTGTAGGATGGCAACTGACAGTTCTGCCAGTGACATTTACAATTCTGCTGTCTCAAGGTTAAATAATATCAGAATGGAGGAAAATGCTCAGATTCAAAATGCCGGACAGTTTCTATCAAATGACACAGTACCTCAGAATATGTTGCCTTCTAATGCTCAAAACAATCATCAGAGCCATCAACACTCTTTAGGACTGGAAAGGGAAGAAATATCAGGAAATGCCAGTTATCCACTCTCCAGTAGACGGCAAAGTAGCAACAGTTCTGCAGGGTCCAGCTTGGCTTTATCCAGCCAATCTTCTACTTCAACACAAAGCCACCACTCAAACAGCCATCCTGTATACAATTGGCAGGCAACCAAAACGACTGTCAAGGAACGCTTTGCGTTCATGTTCAACAATGAGATCTTGTGTGATGTTCATTTTATAGTAGGTCGTGACATTCAGCAGCAACGTATTCCAGCTCACAAATTTGTGTTGTCAGTTGGTAGTGCCGTATTTGATGCTATGTTTAATGGCACATTAGCAACCAGAGCTGATGAAATTGAACTACCAGATGTTGAACCAGCAGCATTTCTTGCCTTACTCAGGTAATTAAACTGAGATATAAATCAAGTGGCATTAATGGATAGAATATTAGTCATTCCATAAGTGAAAGTAGGCTGGAGATATGTCCCAGCCCAAGCAACTTCTAAAATTTTGCTATAGGAGGCTACAAGATGTTTCTAATTTCCTACCTACAGTAGTAGCATGAGGATTTCTGTATGATTGTTTGTGTACTTTAAGCTTGATCACTTTTTAGGTGCCTTCGCTTAAGTGCAAAAATCTCCTCCTAGCTTTGTCCTGTCTGCCCATCTTTCTGTGCTTCTGTCTGTATGTATCAGTGCAGCACCCATTGGACAGATTTCCATGTAATTATATAGTGGGGCCTTCTGCAAATATCTGTTGAAAAACTCCAAATTTGATTAAATTTGGGCAAAAACATCAGGCACTTTACTCTTAGACCTAAGTACATTTTATTGTTGCCAGCAATATAAAATTCACCATAAAAGTATTTTTTTGCAACATTCATTATTTTTATATTGTTGACCATGACATGTTGCTCAACAATACACGCAACACATTGTTGAATTACTGTTGCAGCAGTGGTTATGCGAACATCCTACAGTGTCACATCATCCATAAATTGCCTGCCTTGTTACATTAACTTGTGTCATAGCTCATACAATGTGTGTCTATATGCAGAAGGGTTAATTAGGACCTCTATTTTTCTATATAATTATGCATTGATAATTATACCAAACTGTTCTAATCCTGATCAAATGTACTCTTCAGGTTTTTATATTCAGATGAAGTTCAAATTGGACCAGAAACTGTGATGACAACTTTGTATACGGCAAAAAAATATGCGGTTCCTGCCCTTGAGAAGCACTGTGTTGATTTTCTCAAGAGTAACTTGGGTAGTGATAATGCATTCATGCTGCTCACCCAAGCAAGGCTATTTGATGAGCCACAGCTTGCTGCTCTATGCCTTGAAATGATTGATAAAAATACCACAGAGGCTCTTGCAGCAGATGGGTTTACAGATATTGATCTGGACACATTGAATGCTGTGTTGGAGAGAGACACTTTGAGGATACGTGAGGCCAAACTTTTCCAGGCTGTAGTCAGGTATGACTGAGATAAAATCCAATAAAAGTCTAGTAAACTGCAAAAAATAACATTACTAGGTAGACAGGTGAAATTCGTGGCTATGTAGGATGTTGTGATGTAGTAGCTTGTCACTCTTGTTTTCTAGTGAGTTGCACTACAAGTCAGTATGTTGCAAGAGTTTTCACTATTTCTGACACATCTGTATTTGTTGTAGCAGAAGGAACTGTTTGATCTTTGAGGTTCTTATGTTGGTGACTAAAAATTATCATCTTCTGAGATATGATGCCGTGCCGTCTCATGGGTGTGTATCAGACTGTATGGCATTACATCCCAGAAAATAGTGGTCTTCAGAAGAGACCCTAATTTATTTTGTATGTTGGGCACTTTCCTTCAAGATCAATACAGTAACCCTATAAAAGATCTTCAGTGACATGTTGGCCTCTGTTGGTCCACAAATCAAACCAGTTCCTGCATTTGGAACATGCAAATTTCTTGCTGTTCCATGATACAGGTAAATCTCACAGTTCTTCCTGTTTTATATCTGGAAGTCAGTGGCTTAAATCTCTCAGCCCAGGGGCCAGTGATTTTGAGTTATTTGCATGATTTTCTTCAGATATTATGAGAATCCTAACATACTGTAATCAGATGTTTCATGTCTGCTTCCTTCCACATTCTTACCAGTTCATCATGAAATGCCACCTAAACTATGCAGCTGATAAAGCATAATTATAGAATTCAAGGAACAAAAGGTGTAATGGTAAAGAATCAAATTCAAGGGTTGAAAAATACAGCCACCAGGTAACCACTGGTGACCAGTTTGCCACTGAGCATTCCGGTGTTCAGTGTTTGGATCCCAGATATTTTACTCATGTATTTTTGGTTCGGAGAAAGTGGTAAACAGCATCAAAAGAAGTTAAGATCAGCATAATTAGTAAGTCATAACAATTCTTTTTTAAATTCAGTTTCACTATTATCCTATGACAGGCCTGTTTGTGTTTAGAAAAAGACAGGAGAAGAATAAATTTATTTTGCCTGCTGATGGAGTGGAGTCACAGCATGGTATCAGGAAATATTGATCCATCTTTATCTAGTAACCAAAATATGTGTCTGGCTACCATTTTTTCATCAATTTTTCAACCCCTGATTAAAAGCATTTTTACTGTTGTCACTTCATTGCATTTTCACCAGTATGTTGACATCCAGTCTGCCACAACATTCATCACACAAAACAGAAATATATGATTTTAAAAAATCCAAATATATGTGTATTTTAAGCATTATTCTTTGCACCAAACTCATGTTTATGTGCAGATGGTCAGAAGCAGAATGCAGTAGACAGCAGTTGCCAGCAACTCCTGAGAATAAGCGTTCGGTTCTGGGAAGGGCATTGTCACTGGTGCGGTTTCCACTTATGTCAGTGGAAGAGTTTGCAGTCGGTGCTGCACAGTCAGGTCTTCTGAGTGACAGGGAGGTTGTCTCACTGTTCCTGTACTTCACAGTGAATCCTAAACCAGCAGTTGGCTTTCTTGAGGTTCCTCGTTGTTGCATGACAGGCAAGGAGCAGACTGTGAACAGATTCCAGCAGATTGAAAGTCGATGGGGATACAGTGGCACCAGCGATCGTGTTCGGTATGTTATTATTAATTAAATTCATGCACTGCTTTCCGCTACTTGTTACTGCTGTGACAGTCTTGCATATTACATCAAATACAGTTGTTGTTAGAATATAGAGAGCATGTTCTTGAAAGTTAAATATGACTTCTTTAGTGGTTGAGATTGGAGTGTATTTACTTGCTTGTTCATACAGTGGCACCATTGATCATATTTGGTATGTTAGTATTAGTTAAATTCATGCGCAGCTTTCCGCTTCTTGTTACGGCTGTGACAATCTTGCATATTAAATCAAATACAGTTGTTGCTGGAATATAGAGAGCATGTTCTTCAAAGGTAAATGTGACTTCTTTAGTGGTTGAGATTGGAGTATGTTTACTTACTTGTTCATTGAAAAGTTATAAAGGACATTTAACTAGAAGGAAATGCAGCAAAAATGAAGTACTTGTTTGTGCTTCATGAACAGGATGGATAGATTCATGATGTAAGAATAACTGCCAAATCTTGTTTAAATGTGCAGAGTTCAGGCATCTAGGAGCAGTAACAAAACATAATGCTGGTCTGGATGAAATTAAGAACAAATTAAATTGGCACTATTAGCACTGATTTCACAATCTATCATCTTTCTACATTCTTTGTTTTAACATCAAGACTGAAGTACAGGGACTAGTTTACTTGAGGTCACACATTACTTTACACTTTAATTTGTATGATGGCAGGCCGTGCAATGTCGAATGCTATTTGATTTTGCCATTCTTGCAGGTCCACATGTGTTATTTAAATGTATTGCACCTAATGTTTAGTATTTACTCACCACATTTGAAGACAATGCTGGAAGTGATTTTGTTCAGCTTACAGACAGCATCCCACCCAATTAACATGTTCACTGTTGTACTGGTGAAAGTTAAAACACTACATTCTGATTGCCTTCTTTCAGATTGTCTTTCAGTGTGAGAATTACTGCTGTACACATTATCATTTAACATTTCCCCATAAATAAAAATCACATGGGTTCAGATCTGGCAAAGGAGGAGGCTGTGATCCCCAGCTTATTATACTGTATTGCTTTAAAAAAATTTTAATGGGGAAAGTCCTCAAGTGGAGACAGTACTTCAAAGACCTAAGTGGATGGAAGGATAACATTAAAGTAGATCTCAGAGGAAACAGAGTGTGTTGAACTGGCACAAGATTAAGTCTACTGCAGTGGTGCACATGCTGTTTTTAACTGCAGGTTACACAAACATGAGTGACACGGCAAAGTCCTGCAAAGGGTTGCTAATACATAATATTAACATATCAAAACATTAAATTGTATTTGTTTTATTATATTTGTATTAGATTATGATGAAATGTTTAGCTTCTTTATTAAGTACTCTGATTAATTTATGTCTATTACCAGTGGAATTTTTAGTGGGCTGATGCTCATTAGAATCTTAGGGAACCGAAGGCTCCATGGGTCATTTCGGAAAGGGTTACAGGGCTACAAGTGTTAATCGGTCACTGGACATGCACCACTGATCTAAGGGTAGTATGTAATTCATTAGCATTTAAATGACAGGGTTGGCATTTAAATTTTAGCATGAGTTTTGAAAAATGTATTATTTAGACAGAAAAAAGATACAACTATGAAATGGCATTTTGTGAAAAATAAAACAGTTTACACAGCAAGTCTTAAAAATGCAATAAATCTCATTGTTGTCTACTTACATCAAATGAATTTCAAGGGGTGTTGTTTTATGTGTGTTCACATATGTGAATGCAGATCATTTAAAAATAAAGCAACTGAATAACTGTGAGCTGTTCAAGGATGACTTTAATATGCAGTTATTACATTGAATCCATGTAGCACAGTCCTGAGAAGCTAATAGTCACTTGATTGATCAAGAGTGTGGTTTTTACATTGAGATAGAGTATTATTTAGGAGTCCACAGATCTGCAGTTACTTTAACCCTTAGGCTACCGGATTAAATTTCAGTTGCCATTTAATAACATTAAATGGCTGAGCGACTATAGTCTTCGTTGGCAGGTTAAGGGTTAAACATGATTGTATTTGTGTTCCTCAGTATATCAGTAATAGTATCATTGCAATTAATTGGTGAAATTTATTTTTACCAGATTCATTGTGGATCGACGCATTTTTGTAGTAGGCTTTGGCCTGTATGGTTCAATACATGGTCCAACAGAGTATCAAGTCAACTTACAAGTAATCCACACTGCTTCTGGCAAGGTCTGTGGATCAAACGACACAAGTTTCAGTTGTGATGGCTCAAACTATACCTTCCGGGTGATGTTTAAGGAACCTGTTGAAATCCATCCAAATACAAGTTACACAGCATCTACTACACTCAAGGTTAGAGTGGTTTTTTTTATTTATTTATTTATTTTTTATTTTCTGCTGTAAAAAAATCTTGGTGTAACAAAAAGCAATTAGTATGTTCAGATTTATATATCTGGAGAAACTGTTTGTCATGAGGTGTGTTCCTCTACAACTGAATGAAGTGTTGCTTGTTATTAATAGCTGTGGTTAATTTCCTGAGTTTTATAATTTTTTTCACCATCACAGCCACAGCAATAGCTAAGGAGATTGTTTCTGAGACAGGGCAGCAGTTCCCAGTGTATATTGACTGTACATCATATATTCCAGTTACAAACTGCACTTCCTATATAAGTATTAAGTCATGACATTTTCTGTGGTTCTGAAGACGGTGGTTCAGTGCTGTCACATGAAGGTAAAGTTGTCCCAGTGCATATTGTGAACACATACAACGGGAAGAGATGTGTAGCTCAACTCATTCTTACTTCAGCACTAGATGGAGGTGAGTGGTCAACTCCACATCCCAGCTGCTTCACTCCTAGAAAAAGGCACCCATTTATTGGGAGACTGGGTGCACCCTAAAGCTTGTCTAGGAATTTTCGAGAAGAGAAAAATCTCCTGCCCATGCCAGGATTCAAACCCTAGATTGTCCAGCCTATAGCCTAATCACTACACCTACTGTGCTATCCTGGCTCCTCTAGTATTGTCATGAGGGTATGTTGTTTAGATTTTGTTAGTGTTCTAGGAAAATAATATATATCAGAGGCTGAGCCAGTCTAGCCTTCAGACAAGAGAAACAAGTGCTTACTCTATTGGAACATGTTACATAATGCTCATCTCTCCTTTCCTTTCATACATCTTGTTTATCCATTTCCCCCCCCCCAAAAAAAAAGGTAGAAGAAAATTCCATGATGACTCTTCCATTAGGGCCCATTAAAATCATTCCATTGCTGCCCTGTGCACATATAACATGATGGGTGTACAGCTCATTATGAAATTTTATATCTAGAGAAGCCATTAGTTTTCTTTTACATCATACAATTTTAACACCCACTGTACATGAAGAGTGGCTGTGTTTCTGCACACATAAGTTCTGCAGACATGCACAATTCCTGTCACACCCAATTGACGTTGGTTGCTTATATAGGAAACACAAACTGTCTGGAGCACCAGATTTCCATTAATGACACACAGGCTGTTGGTAGTCAATATTATCCATGATCCATAACTGGTATTGCCGAACATGTTATTAGGATGTCATTTATATATACAGTGTAAATGTAGAGGAGTGCACCATAATAGTTATGCTGTGCAGTATTTGTTCGTCTTCAGGCGTCGTTTAATATCTAACCTTCATTTCTTTAAACAGAGGTTACAGAATTTCAAAGTGGATTTTTTATATTTTGAACAGCATGGCATGGGTAATGTATTGAGATATTTAATGCTAATATATGTTTCTTCAGACTGGGACTTTGTTATATGTTAGATCTGTCTTGCACTCAATTTTTTTTTAAAAAATCAGTACTCTTGACAAAATTTTATTAAAATTAAATCCCACTTGTACCTGCTTTTGCCACATACAGCCTCTGAAGATTGGATATTTTCTTTCCAAATATATGATTGATCTTATAAATCAGATTAAATGTCTTATGTTTCACTTTAGGACACTAATATTTTAGACCATGGGTCTCCAGTCTCTTTGTGGCAAGGGGCCACACCCATTTTTGTGGGCAGTTTCACTGGTCATGCACAGAAAAATAACAAGCGGTAGACTAACGGCCTAAATTATTGTGAAATTTTTATAGTATATACTTACACCATGGAGTGGAGTCCTGCTTGAGAAGCTAACCGGTTCTCAGCTGGTAAAGATATTCCCTGCATGTTATGGAACCCAAAGGCTCATTACCGCATTTACAAGTGCCCGCCACCTGTCCCTATCCTCAGCCAGATCAATCCAGTTCATTTCCCCCATCCCACTTCCTGAAGGTCCATCTTAATATTATCCTCCCATCTACCTGGGCCTTTCAAGTGGTATCTGTATCTCAGGTTTCCCCACCAAAACCCTCTCCTCTCCCCCACATGTGCTACATGCCCTGCCCATCTCACTCTTCTTGATTTGTTTACCCGAATAAGGAGTACAGGTCATTAAGCTCCTTATAGTATATATATATATATGTGTGTGTGTGTGTGTGTGTGTGTAGTATATAAATTATACTATATACACAATTTGCAAGTGTGGACATGGGTTGGAGATCCATTTTAGACAGTAGCCTTTTCTTTCTTGCTGTGATCAGCAGCATGTCATCGAAAACCTATGCATGTTCATACTGACTCATTGACTTGATACCAGCATGACAGGCGTATGAACATCTAAGGTGGGATACGTAACTAGTAGTGTGATAAAGAAGTCTGCAGTCTTCATTGGATATGTTCTTCAACAGCACAGTAACCATATGATGGGTTGAAGTAAAATTTTCATGCTACAGAAACTGGCATAATTGTTATGAAACACTGTGTTGTTTTCCTATTCCAATTGTCAGATTACACTGATTTTGGAAAAGTGACCAACCACTGTGACAGAAAGTTTCAGATCACATGTTAACTTTCTGAGTAAATTACAAGGTGGTTGTAAATTTATGTTATCATTCAGATTCCTAAAATATACACATCAGTGGTGAATGCAAGACAGATTTTGAATATATGCTGAAGAGGTGGCATCCCAGAGTCTGTTAAGGTGTAGCTAGTAAGGTCGTTAGTACTGAAAGTGTGTACATTACTTTTCAGGGACCTGATTCACATTATGGAACTAGAGGTCTGCGCAAAGTGACATTAGATTGTCCAAGTGGTGGAAAAGTTACTTTCCAGTTCTCTTATGCATCAGGAAATAACAACGGAACATCAGTGGAGGATGGTCAGATTCCAGAAATAATATTCTATACATAAGGAGGAACAATGACTTGCAACATTTCTTTAAAATGGAGCAAGAACAGCATTTTATTTCTATGTATAATGTTTCTTTTCTGTAAAGAAATGACACTTAAGTATTATAAGTATATACTCATTTACTGTACTGTAAATTGTCTGCCTTTTTTATAGCTATGAAAATAGTATAATAGACTAAAGCAACTACTGGAAAATTAAATGAATTTCATTTTGAATTTCTATTGTAAAGAAGTCATGAAGTTGCTATGTACTGTGTTTTCAATGCAAGTCACATTTGCTAACATCATCATTCAGTCAACATAAAAACAACAAGAGATGAAGAGAAGGAAAACCTTTACCTTTTGTATATACAAAAAAAAAAAAATTGATTCCTATGAAAATGGCAGTTGTGTGTGGAAGTTACACGGCAGTATGTAATGCACTACTATACCTTTCCAAATAAACATCCTTGCTTTGATCCATTTGTCTTTCATTCTATCCTACATTTTCCTTCTTTCATTTTAGCTAGCTGTCCAAATGGACCAGATGGGACCAAAATATATGTATATACATATTTTTTACATTCCAGTACCAGAATATTTTTTCTTTCATCTTTAAACTCTACATCACTTGAAAGAGAATAACAGAACTTGTCTTATTCTCTCTCTTAATATCACATCTTATTCAGGAAATTTCATTCATGATTTTCGAACCCTCATAGCATTACGTGCTTATGTACTCTGTGATATAATAGTAGAACCTTTCTATTAAAGTCAGTGGTAAACAAATTTTCTAAGGTGACTCTAGATACATCATAAATGAGTGAGCACACGCTGCATTCTAATGAAGCTGGGGGCCATTTTCTTAATCCTATCATGCTAACATGTACAAGACTTAACCTGCCATGTGATGAGAAAATCAGGCAGTATAAAAACTATGTGTGAATGGCCACTGCCTCAAGTTATGATCATACTGACCCTCCTGTCCTCTCATGCACCTGACATGAACAAAACCATCTGTAAGCTTGGAACATCAACAAGGCTGACTAATACATCACTCCCAGAAAGTGAGTACTGCAACTTAATATGGGAACAAACCCTGATAGGATATTTATATTCACCACAGCTGTGAAGTTTATACTTTGGCAGTTGTAAAGGCTCTGACCTGTGCACATAATTATAAGCAATAACTTGGAACCCTCTGAACGAGAGTACAGTATGTGATACTGAAAATGAATTTTGTTTACACTTGAATCCTATACAGCACTGTTTTGCTTGCAATTAAATTGTCACAATCATGCTGTTTATGAACTCTTTATTTAAAGTACCATAAGGAACTCAAGTGAACCATTATGAATCTTATGTTCACATTTCTTCTCTGCTTTCTTTCCTTAGAAAAATGAAAAAATGCTAGCTTCACTTATTTTTACAAAACTTGGCCAATGGAGAACACTCTCAAAGCTGTATTTTTTAATTTCCTGTGATCAGTACTAACATGGTGGACCTGTGAACTTGTGAAGTGGCAGACAGAGGTGCAAGCTGTGTTAGGCTCAGGAAAAGCCAAAAGCAGCACTGTTGCAAGGGCACGGGGAAACCCTGTATGGACAATTACTGTGCTGCTCAAAGATAACCCAGCATTAAACTGGAGCAACATACCTTGAATTTGTGGCAAACAAACTGCTGGGTGCAGTTGAATGCATGGGCTATAATTTTTCATGTGTATGTTAGCTTGGTCATTAAACTTAACACTAATCGAGCACAATTTCAACAAATCTCCATTCTCACAGTCACACATCTTCACATACGCACAGTAAAGTCACCCTGTTTCATGCTTCTTTATTAAGCACTCTCTTCATAGAATCTCTTGCACAAGGTGCAGGAGATTCAATGAAGAGAGATTCTATCAAATACAACACTATTTTTCCTTCATTCACACTCACTTTAATATACCTGACATTTTCAGAACCAGCCAGTTTCATTCAAGGGCTCATCATTTAAATGATTACTTATTTACTCCATGCAGCAGAGTCCTTGAGAAGCTAACCAGTTTTCAGCTAGTCAAGAAAGTCCCTGCAATTTATGGAACCTGAAGGTTCATTAATGCATTCACAAATGCCCGCCACCTGTCCGTATCCTGAGCCTGTTTGATCCAATCCATACACCCACTTCCTGAAGATCCATCTTAATATTATCCTCCCATCTACGCCTCTCCTCTTCCCCATACACACTACATTTAGATGAATACTGAGAATTTAAAGCATGTGGTTGGTATACAGTAATTCAAATGACTAAAGATTTAAAAAAATTCACATTTACATCTCGTGTGTGTGCATGTGTGAGAATTAAAATAGTCAAAATATGTATATAAAAAGAAAATTAACAAATTTAACCTGAAATCTAGTGTACATATTATGAGGAACTATTCATAATAAAAAACACTAGATTTAAGGTTAAATATGTTCATTTTAATTATGTCAATTTCATACACCATCCACATGCTGGAAATCCTTAATAACTTCTTAAAATATGGAATCCTTGAAAATAAACCAATTGGTTTGAAATGTGTCAGTTACAACAAAATGAATGATAACTTAGAAAATGTACTGTACTTGATGGAAGATTATGATCACTGTTAATAATACAAAGGTATGGCATTCAGAATGAAAGTTATACAAATACCTATTTCATGTCTGCTAAAAAGACATGACAAACAAAATCTGTGTTGGAATATGCAAATTGATATACATAAGAGAAACAATGAGTTTACAAATATTTACTGCAACTATAACAAACATCTTAACTATGAGGCATTTTACTACATGTGTGAAAATAACAGAATTTTTTTACAAGATAAAAATTGCTGTCCCAACTGCACCAACAAATCAATCAATCATTATTCTACAACTATTTACAAAAGATGGCCACATATGATTACAACCGTTAACTGTTTAAAACCTTCAGCTTTAAAATTACACTTCCCCTTACTGACATGCACACATAAGGTGTACACAAAGACCACATTTACCCATGTATTACATAACATTTCTTCCCTTGAAACACCAAGGTAAGGCCCGTATGGAATATTCAAAGTTTATCTTTTTATAAGAGAAAAGTATAGGTTTTAATATTTGTGAAGAAGAACTGTTAACATAACTTCGTCTAGACACAAATTCCAACTGGTATAGTAAAATTCACTGTCACTATGAAAATTAACACCCTTCTCTGTTACTTGAAAGCATGCATGACTAAAAATGGAAGGTGAAAACTTCTACCTTGTGATTGGTCACAGGCTTGTGAGTCAAATATACCATAGTGTTGAAAGGTCTTACAGAACTAAGTTTTTGGTCAGGGTGATTATAAAGAACAAGTTGAGGGAACTGTCCCAGAAACAAAGGTCTGTGTGCTTAGTTAAGCACCAGGCCATGAACCCGTGTAGAGAAGGGAAATAACCCATGTGTTCTGAAACTTGGCACTTGCAGGACATAGGTGGTCAGCTTCATGCTGTGGCAACTATGTCCCAAAGTAAAGAGCATTTGGAACTCACTAATTAAGAAGCTGGGAGCTGGTACAGATGAAGTGTCAACTACCCCCCCCCCCCACAAAAAA
>JGI20166J26741_11196670_pt1 | contig 14199 bp, 13 predicted proteins | sample TergutCu122P5_FD_26741 | JGI IMG/M metagenome (IMG submission 26741)
AAGAAAAAATGCCGAAACTTGGAACCTATCTCATTGAAGGCAACGGAAAAAACGACAGCATTGGAACGGGACGTCGCAAGTCGTCGGTGGCGCGTGTTCGGGTTCGTGCCGGTCAGGGACGAATCAGTATCAATTGCCGCACGTTGGAAGATTTCTTCAAAACCGAACAACAGCGCAAGGCGGTTCTTGCCCCGTTGAAGGCGACGGAAAAACTCGAAAGCGTTGACGTGTTGATCACCGTCATGGGCGGTGGAACGACCGGTCAGGCGGACGCTTGCAAACTCGGAATCGCCCGTGCGTTGAAAGAATTTGATCCCGAAACCGAAGCCAAACTTCGTGAGGAAAGTCTGCTTACCCGTGACGCCCGTGAAGTCGAACGCAAAAAGTACGGTCTCCGTGGTGCCCGTCGCGGCACTCAGTTTTCGAAACGTTAATTTTGCCAACGCGATTCAAAAAAGAAAGGCTGTTCTGTTTTCGCAGAACAGCCTTTTTCGTTTTGGCATTTCAATCAGGGCACTCGCTTACGCTTTCGTGCTCTGAAAAATCATCAGCCTCTTTTTTTTCCATCGGACAAGCATAACGCTCGTCGAGCCAGCGGGCGGCGTCAATTCGTTTGCAACGCATGGAACAAAACGGCAACGCTGTATTGCCGCCGACTTGGTTGCCACCCTTTTGACCGGCGTCATTTTCATCAAATGTTTTTTCGCAAACGGGGCAAATCATTTCGTCCCAAGCTGTTTCCTGACCAGCTCGCACACGGCGTCAAATGCCGCAGGATCATGAATTGCAATTTGTGAAAGCGACTTGCGGTCCAGCGTAATATTTGCCGTTTTCAAACCATGCACGAATTCGCTGTAACGCAATCCCCGCATTTTAACGGCGGCACTGATGCGTGTGATCCACAGACGCCGAAATTCACGTTTGCGAACCCGGCGGTCTCTCGTTGCAAAAGCGTCCGCGCGAATGACGGTTTCCTTAACGGTGCGAAGCAGCCGGCGGCGACCGCCGCAAAACCCTTTGGCACGCTTAAACAACCGGTTTTTACTCCGGCGACGTGCCGCTCCTGATGTTGCTCTCATTTTTTTATCTCTTTTCTTTGAAACCGAAAAATTGTTCTTACGAAATCAAGGCCCTGCGACAATGACATCTCAACAAGCATCTTGTCTCAGCGTTGACACCTGCCCGTTTCGTCGGTCGGAAAACTCCGACGGGTTTTTATACCGCAGTCAATATGGACGGCAACCCCCGGCCTTGCACAACCGCCCTGTGTTGCAGGGCTTACGTATCCAACTTCAGGAATTTCTCGCCGTTTTGAGTATAATCACCCATTTTTGATCACCCAAAACAGGGTGACTGAAAAAAATTCTTGCTTTTCTGACGGGCTACTTTCCCGACGGGATAAGGACGTTGACGATTCGTTTGGCGTCAACGTCGCTGACCACGGAGCTTCCGCGCAACTGGCGGCGTTGTTTGGTGGTTTTACGCCAAGCCAAGTGCCCCGTGCCACAGTGCTTGTGTTTGACTTTACCGGTCGAGGAAACGACGAAACGTTTCTTCGCACCTTTGTGTGTTTTCATTTTGGGCATGTTACGACCCCTTTTAGAGTTATATTTGGCTGGTTCCCTCTGTTCCCGGTGACGGATCGCGGAAATCACATGAAAACGCCTTATTTTATGGCAAAATCCGCTTTTCGGAAGGGGTTGAGAGCCATAATTTTAAAATTTGCCGACGGTTACGGGGTCAACGTTGCCGTTGTTGAATCCCGGAGCCGGGATATAATGATTGATCTTTCCGGTCAAAACGTTTCTTGACATTCCGTGACATTTCGTTGATATCCTGTTCACCCCATTGAAAAAACATGAGACGCTACATTAATCAAATCCGCGACAATGAACCGGTCGATGAGATTTTTCTGGTCACCGACAAGCAATTGCGACCGAATAAAAACGGTATTTTTTACATTCAAATGACGATTTCCGATCGAACAGGATCGGTTGGCGTACGAATTTGGAACGCGACGGAAGAAATGTTTCAAACCTTTGCGGTCGGCGACTTTGTACGTCTTGACGGAACTTCGCAGCGGTTTCAGGGGGCCATCCAAATCATTGGAAAAGCCGTCGTCCGTGTTGACGCTTCGGAAGTCAATCCGGAAGATTTCAAAAAATCGGTTCAGATTGACCGGCAGAAATTGCGGAACCGTCTCGCCGAAATGATGCGCGGCATGACCAATCCGTCGTTGGCCAATCTGGTCGATTGTTTTTTGGTCGACGAAGAATTCATGAGGCGATTTTGTCAGCTTCCCGCCGGTGTCAAGCTGCATCACGCCTACGAAGGGGGGCTGTTGGAACACACTGTCACGATGCTCGAAGTCGCTCTCAAGATCGTGCCGTTCTATCCCATGCTGGACAAAGACCTTCTGCTCACCGGGATATTTTTGCATGACATCGGAAAAACCGTTGAATTGGTGGCCGGTTCCGAATTCAGTTATTCGGATGAAGGGCAGATTCTCGGACATCCGGTGATCGCGATCGAATTATTGCACGAAAAAATTCGCGAAGCGGAAAAATTGACTGCGGAAAAATTTGATGCGGAAACGGCGATGTTGCTCAAACATATCATCATCAGCCATCATGGAACGTATCTGAATGGCAGTCCAAAACTTCCGATGACGCTTGAAGCGATTGCCATCCATTTTCTTGATTCCCTCGATTCGAAATTGGTTGAATTCGAAAAATACATGTTTGAAGACCCCAACGCCGGAAGCCATTGGACCAATTACATTCCCACCATCGAACGAAAATTGTACAAAGGGAAAGAAAAGGGGGCGTAACTCACCTTTTTTTCTTCTGGAAAATGTGAATTCTTGACGATAAAACGTATACAAATGTATCTTTTTTTGTAATCGTCTTTTCATTTGGTTTTCCGGACCGATGGCATTGGATTCAGGCCGTTCTCAAAACATTTCCGCGCAAAATATTGATTTTGTGTCTTGTTTTCATTTGCAAAACAGTCGTTTTTTGCCGCGATTGCCTGAAAATGAAAGCGTTTTGGGTGAAAAGCATATCCATTTCCACCCTCATCGCAAAAAAGAAACATGCCGGGAAACACGTTCCGGCGACGATTGGGAATTTGCTCCAACTTATTATGCGGGCACGTTTTGTGAAGTCAAAAAAGCGCGTCCTGCCGGACGGAACGTGCCGTATTCTTATGCCGTCAAACAGCTTAAAAGTCGTTGGCTGGGCACAAGGCTGGGGGATGCCGTGTTGCAAAGGGAATATGAATTGGGGCAACTCGTTTCGCATCAACATATTGTGCCGACATTGTCAGCCAATTTCGATACGGATTTTCCCTATCTTGTCCAACCGTGGCTCGAAGGAAAAACGATCCACGAGTTTTTGACGCTGGGGCGTCGTGCCACGCTTCAGGAGACAATCTGGATTGCACGACAAATCGCCGACGCATTGATGACGCTGGAAAAGCACCATTATTGCCATTCCGATTTGAAGCCGGGGAACATCATCGTTTCGCCGACCGGACATGCGACACTCATTGATCTCGGCCTGGCTCACCGGTTTGACGAGCCTTGCAGTCTGATCGACCGTTCCGTATGCGGAACCCCGTCTTATATGGCACCGGAATGTTTTCTCCCTTGCCAAAATATTGATATTCGCGCCGATATTTATTCACTTGGAATGGTTTTGGTGGAAATGCTTGCGGGAGCCTCCCCGTTATGCCAAATGAATTTTGGCGAAAAATGTGATCATTTGTCTCCAGAGTATGCGACACCGAAAAAGATGTTACAACAGGAATGTTTGGAAGGGAAACCCGGCGGGGGGAACAGCGTGATGGAAAATATCAAGACATCTCGCGCGGAAATGGTCGAAAAAATGTTCGGAAACATGGATTATTCTTGTACTTCGGAAAAATTCGGCCTCCTTTTGAATGCTATGATTGCGGAAGACATGAACGACCGTCCCGATTCGGCTTCCGGCCTTTTTCGCCGGCTCATTGATCTCGAACTCTCTTTAATCACGTCAATATGACAGACAATCACAACGGCAAATTCAAGTTTCTCATTCGCGGGACAGAGATTGCGCTGTTCAATTTTTTCGTCACGGCGGTTCTTGGCCTGATTGTCCCGCCGATGGTCGGAAAGTATCTCGGTGCCGACGACTTCGCAACCTGGGTGACCGCCGGTAATCTTGTTTTGTGGTATGCCCTGCTCGATATGGGGATGATCGCCGGTGTTTCCCGTTTTTTTACGAAGGCAATCAGCGGGGGTCGCGATGACGAATGTCTTGTCCACGCCAACACGAGTCTCGTCATGTTGAGCGGCATTTCGATGATTGTCATTCCGGTCTCATGGGTGTTGGCCTGGATTTTGCCGTTTTTTTTCAACAACGTCGGCAATCTGGTCACGTTTCGCATCGTGATCGTCATTTCGGGACTCAATATGGCGATAACATTCCCAATGAAAGGATTGACGGGATTGATCATCGGTGCCATGCGAACCGATCTCCTCGGGATGTTCAACCTGGTTTCCAAAATCGTCATCAGTGGTCTCACGGTGATCATTTTACTGACGAACGGCGGTGTTATTGCGTTGGCCGTCATGATGCTTTTGGTCTCGCTTCTCCAGGTTGCGATTCTTGTGATGATCCTGCGCAAAGTGTATCCGCAGATACGATTCTCGCTCACGCTTTTTCGCAAAAGTCATTTGCGAACGTTGTTTCATTTCAGTTTTTTCGCCATGCTTGCCCAGTTCGGGTATATGGGGATTAATTCGATTTGGCAATTTGTGATTCCGACTTTTATCGAGTTTCGGCTCGTTTCCCATTTTTGGTACGCCAATACGCTCAATGAGAATTTCATGAACATCACACTGGCCACGTCGAACTGGTTTGATACCTGGCTGACGCATCTGCACACGATCGGCGAGCGGGAACAAATGCGGAAATTCATGCTGGTCGGTTACAAATTCTGCATTTATTCCGGTGTTTTCATTTACTTCGGCTTCCTGTTTTTTGCCAAAGCGTTCATCACCCGCTGGGTCGAACCGCAGTTCCATGACGCGTTTGTCCCGACGCTGTTTTTGGGAGGGGTCTCGCTGATTTACGCGATTCAGACGCCCAATATCCGGTTGTTTTACGCCACGGCCAAACATCAGGCTTACGCATTTTCGAACATCGCCGAAGGAGTGCTCAATTTGATCCTGTCGATCACGCTCGGCATCCGATACGGGATCAACGGCGTTGCCGCGGCGTCGCTGATTTCCTGTTTTTTCCCGAAAATGGTGTTCGTGCCGTATTGTGCCTGCCGGCTTTTGAACTGGAACCTGCTTTACTATTACGGGACGATCTTTACCATTGTGTTGCGTGCCGTGGTTGCACTGATCCCGTCGATGTGGCTTGCGTCCCGTTTCGTGCAGCCGAACTATTTCAGCATTTTCGGCATGGCGTTTGTGTGCCTGCTCGCATATCTTCCATGTCTTGCGGTGGTCGGGCTTTCTGCGGACGAACGCGGTTACTTTTGGTCAAACATCAAGCGATTTTTGAGGTTGGAGACCGGAGGCCGGAGGCCGGAGGCATGAAAAAAACGGGAATATTCCGGATTTCATGTTCCATTTTTTGTCTTTTGATCGTTGTTGTCGCGATTATCATGGACGATCTTTGTTACAATCGTTCCCCGGTGCAAAAACGGCGTTGGCCGTCCGACGAGACGTTTGTACGAAAAAACGGAAGCGAAATCCGGCGGGATCGCCTGCGGGATGACGGAACTTCCTGGTCCTCGCAACTGGCGGCGGCGATCCGTTGGGGGAACACTCAAAATGAAATCATCTTTCTCGACGACATGCCGGACGATTCGTACCGGATTGATCGGAAAAACGCCGCGCCGCTTGAACTTGACTTCGACGAAACGGAAACGATTCGAAAAATCAACGCTTTGTTCAGCGACATGACAATCGTTGCGAGTGATCGTTTTACGGAAAACGTCAAACGATTGCTTGAATCGGCGTTGGAAAAATATCCCGAATTGTTTTACGCGGAGTATCTGCTTGGCGTTTGGTATGCGGAGAATCACGAACCCGAACAAGCGGCGGCGCACTTTCAAAAAGCGTTTCGACATGCGGAAATGATCGCTGTTTTGCCTGTCATGACCATCAATGAATCGACGCTCAGGAGCAAGCCTTTTGCCGATGTGGCGTTTGCCGGGGATATGACCGTCCGGTACAACACGCAGCAACCGGGCATGCCGCAACAAAGCGAACTGGTTTTGACGTTTCCAAAACTCCGGACCGACAAAGACGGTCTGATTTTTTTGCCGCTTTACCGCAACATCGCGTCGCCGCTGACATTCCACCGTCCCGCCGGTGAAAAACAACGCGAAAGTGATATGGCAACGGCCGGCAATGCTGTAAGCGTCGTCGAAACGGTTCCGTTTTCCGACATTCCCAAAACGTTTCGAATCGAAATGCGACCTCCGGTTTTATTGACGCCGGAACAATGTTCGCAGTTGGCTTACGCTCCCGGTTGCGAGGAGGAATTTCAATATTGCAAAACGGAAATACTGGCCGGTCATCCGCTGTTCGATGAAACCGGTGCCGAATGCGCCGATGCGGAATGGACGAATTTGTTCCCGCCGGATCAAATCCGCTTGGAACGACCAAACAAGATTATTTCGCAAAACGGGGCGACGGTGATGCCGTCCGTTCATTATGCGAATTTGTTTCACGATTTGTCGTTTCGCGGTTTGACGCGCTCACAACTGACAAACCAGCTCGACCGGCAATCGCAGAACGATTCGGACGGCAAAACAGTTGCGTTTCAAAACGGCGACAACATCGTGACCCGATTGCGCAACGGGGCGACTTTTCTTTGCCTGTTCGACACGTCAACCGGTTCGGCTCCGACGGTCACCGTCTGGGACTTGGGATTCACCAATAGACCGCAGCCGGTATCAGAGTGAAATGTTGTGCGGGCTTGGCAGGAGCGACGTGCCGATGATGGGGATGTTGCCGGACGGCATTCCGTTTGGCGGCAAATTACCGGACGGATTGCCGGGTAAATTGCCGGATGGGACCACCGGTGGATATGAAGGAATATTTTGACTGGAAGACGTGCGTCCAGGTAATGGAACATTGATCGAAGAGGGCAACGGCTGGGGCGAGATTGCGATCAGAGGTGTCGAAGATGTCTCCCGTTGCGAAGGCTGCTGCAAAGCCTGTTGCAAATCGGGATTTCCTCCCGGCGTCAGGTTTTCGACAATCGACGAAGCAATGCGTTGACGCCACGATTTGCGTTCCGCCGTTGTTTCTTCCGGAACCGCCGCCAGATTTGCCGGTTCACCGTTTTGCGCCGGTGAACCGGCATCAGTGTTGCTTTGCGTGCCGTTGCTTTGTGCGTCTGCGGCGGAGTATTGCCCGAAATTGATTCCGAACCGTTGCGAAAGATTCGTCGTGTTGTTAAGTTGTTGTTGTGTTTGCTGCGAGACCATGTTGAGATGCATCACGCTCTGGATGCTCAGATTGGCAAATCGGTCGAGGTTCCGGTCGAGAGCTTCGCTGACAAACGCCGGCTGGAAAAATGAACAATAAGTGGCGACGGCAATCAGACCGTAAAGAATCCCGGTCAATTCCATGTGTTTGAGGCGTATGAATTTTAATGCCGTTCCGAACGATTTTTTGACCTTCAGCGTTCCGCTGGTCGTTTGAAGGCTGAAAATTTCGTCGAGCAAAAGATGGGAAAGCATACCGAGCGCAAGCGCAATCGCTTTGAGCGTTCGTGCGGGTGTGGTCCCCGGCACCAGCAAAAAGGCTATTTCGCCGCACAAAACGGCAAACGGAATGCTGTGAATCAGCCCGCGATGAACCGTAAATCGTTTGACGAGTCGTCCGACGCCGAATTTCACGGCCAAAAACACGAATGCGCCCACGATGGCGACCAGTTCCTGATCGGCCACCATCGAACTCAGCCGCACAATGACCAGCATGGATGCCATGAAGGAGGTGATCGACATGCAATCCTGAAAAGAGCGGCTCGAATCGCTGTCAATGTCGGGAATCAAACCGCCGACGCTGCAAAGTCCGCCCGCCATCAGGCATGTCGTCGGCGGAAAACCACACGGGAACCAGGCCAAGCCGCTGAAAACGACCCCGCTGACCGTACTGAATGTGAGGTGCTGCTTGTGATTGGCCATCAGGGGAACATGAAAACGCGGGTTGAATAAAACTGTTGAAAATCAAACTTTAAGTCGCTCCAGTGCATATTAAAAATGAGTGTGGAGATGTGATTTCAATGAAGGAGCGACCAACGGGAGCGGAAAAACTCCAGACCAATTTTAATTTGATCTAAAAGCACGGAATATTAACAATTTTCTCTTTTTGTTGCAACCTCATTTTTTTATTGCCCTTGAAAACAGGCCACTTAGAGGCCGTCTGGATATGTGAGAAAAATAAAAAGGAATGGTGGTTTACAGGATGAATTGTCCCGCAGGGACAAGATATTGGTAGAAATCAGGTTAAAAAAATTATTGGCGTGACTGATGGCATACGGGATGATTTGGGGGCATCGCGTTTTTCTACCGATATGATGTCCCTAACGGGACATCCCATGGCTCCCATTTTTCCAAAATAGCAGGACAGTTTCTCCTGGAACAGTTAAAACCGGCCACTGACGTTCCCGGCTGCTGTTCTTGTGGAAAATTTTTTCCAATAAGTTCCATTGGAGAAAACCTTTAAATTTGATACACTTTTGACTTCTCGGCGTATTTTGAGAGATATAAAACGGATTTGGGGCGGAAAGGATGACCGGCATTCAGGTTTACGACATGATCATTTTGATCATCATCGGCTGGCTGACGTTGCGGGGTGGCATGAAGGGGATGGTCTCGCAAGTGGTGTCGATCGTTGCCGTCGTTGCCAGTTTTTGGGCGGCCATCCGCCTGTCCCCGATGATCGAGCCGCTCATTCAGACGCAACCCCCATGGAACAAAGTGCTTGCGATCGTGATCGCGTTCGTCGGCACGTCGATTGCCGTGACGATCGTGCACCGCATGATCGCAAAAGTGGTTTCCGTCATCCGCATGAAAAATTTCGACCGGTTGTTCGGAGCGGCGATCGGCTTTGCCAAAGGGGTGGTCGTCGGAATGATCATCACGTTTTTTGCCGTCATGTTGTCGGAGCAGACCCGCAGTATCGCACTGAATGCGACGTCCGGAAAAATACTTGCCGCGCTGATTCAGAAAGGGGAAACGCTGCTCCCGAAAGATGTCAGCGAGTTGGTCAACTCGAATCTCGCCGGCTTTCAGAAGATACTCGATGAACAGGGAATCGACCCGAACTCGGTTCTCGCGCAGGGAACCGATGTTTCGAATACGCTCGAAAAAGGGAAAAATCTGTTCGACACGATCAGTGAGACGCTGAAAAAAGCGAACGTGTCGTCGGACCCGGCCAATGTCGCACCGGCCATTTCGACAAGTGACTTGGTGGCGAATGGCTCAATGACAACCGCCGAACAAAGACGAAGCATGGCGGCGGTGACCGTCGATCGGCCTCTCACGGGAACGACAACGTCACAGGAAACCTTGCCGCAGAAAACCTTTTTGACGGCGACGCCACTTATTCCGAACGAAAAATTCAATTCACCGGCTTCGGCGGCAGCCGGTGTGGCGCAACAAGCAACGGGAACGTCCGAAATCACCAGTCCGCAGCCGGTTCTCACGACAGTGCCGGCCCCTGCGGCTCCGCAAAACACAACGCCGACCGCTTCGAATGCTTCCGCAAATTCCCGGCTTTCCTGGGTCGATCTGATCAAAAGTGCCCCGTGAGAGATCAATGCAATGACCCCAACGGGGTCAAATTCCATAGCCAGGAGCTGCGACCTTCGGTCTTACCCCTGGCTAAGGAGTTTCGCCCCCTTTGGGGCGGTTGGAATGAACAGCAATTCGATAACTTTGTGCCGGCATCACTTCGACTTCAGGTCGAAATTCAATTCCTTATTCGCTTTCGCTTCGATGGTTGCTTTCAGTTCCGTGCTTCCCGGACTGGAATATCGCGGCGGCAACGTTTCTCTTAAATTCGTGATCGGCACCTCCGCTCCGGTTTCTGTTCGTCGCATTTGATTCGTCGGAACGGAAATTTGCGAAGAGACGGTCACTTTATATTCACCGGGAGTGGTTCCCCTGCCCGGTTCGCCCAGTTGCGTGGAAAGGGTATAGTGCCCGCTCTCATCGGTTTTGCCGTATCCCGGATTCCCTTTCACTGCATCCTGGGGATAAAACGCAATGCTTGCATTTTTCAAAGGTTCGCCGTCCAGCGTCACATTTCCTTCGATGGGGAATGTTTTGAGTTTGGAATCGGAACACCCCGAAATGGCAACACACATTCCCGCGAATAGTACGCACGTCAGTATTTTCAAAATTTTCATGGATTCAACAATGTTTTGAAGGTTCATTAAAACAGCCCCAAAGGGACGAAATTCCATAGCCAGGGGTAAGGGCGCAAGCCCGCAGCCCCTGGTCGGAATTGCGGGACGATCACATGACGCTGCGTATTATGGAATGGCCACGGACTCACCCGCGTCGCAGGTTCCCAAGGCACCCCAGACGCCATACGAGGAAGGACCTTTCCAGCGGCAGGGATAATTGGAATCGAAACCGGGCTGATTCACGCCGTTGATTTGACCGTTGAGATCATTCGGATTTCCCGCACTGATGGTGCTCGACACGAATTGGACGGAACCGTCGGCCAGCGCACAGTTGACACCCCCGGTGTGAAAACTGGAGGCGGTATTGAAAACCCAACCGGCCCACTGAACGTCGCCGTCATTCCCTGTATCGGAGCAGGTGGGGGAATTCGGCGGAAGAATCGTCCAAATCGTGGTTTGCCAGAGACCTTGTCCCCATGAGGAACCTTTGACTCCGGCAAAATCCGGTCCGAGGAGTTGACCGCCGGAACCTCTCTTGTTGAGGCAATCGGAAGGTTTCATGGCATATCCCATCGGAACCGACGCGGCAACACCATTGATGACTTTTCGCTCGGCACGGGAATTCGCAGTCGCGGATTCACTGAAAAGCAGGGTATTGCTTGTTCCATCGGTGATTGCAGAAAGAGGGAACGTCGCCTGATTATCTTTGGCGCTGGTGAATGTCCCGCGTCGTTCGCTTCCTCTTGTGCCGGTGATTACGTCACCACGGTTTCCACGATACGAAGTTTTCGCATACGTCGAACCACCGTTCGTATTTCCCGCATCGGAAGGACAGGCATAAGCAGAGATAAAAGTACAGAAGGGATTCCGTACCTCTCCTCCGGTTACGGTTCGCAATTTTTCATGATCCCAGGGACAGGGAACCATCCAATCACTGTATGACGTGGAATTTGCAGCCGCCTCACAATATCCCAAGATTGACTCGGAGAGTGCTCCTTGTTCAATGTAGGGGAGCAAGGAAACAAAAATACCGTACACATCCACAAAATCAATACGGTCACCATTAGGATTACTGGGGGTTTTCGACCCGGCTTTTCTATATCTGAGATACTGCGGGTCTTCATTTTCGAAGGGGATCATTTTCCTGGCGTCGACAAAGGTGTGAACCGCCAAGCCGAGTTGTTTCAGATTGTTCGTACACTGCATACGACGTGCCGCTTCGCGGGCGGCCTGAACGGCGGGCAATAGAAGAGCGATCAGAATTCCGATGATCGCAATGACGACCAGAAGTTCAACAAGGGTAAAAGCACATAGTTTCCCCCCCCCCCCTAATTTAACATGTGTTTCTTTTTTCATGAAACGGTCTCCTTTTCAAAAAAATAAACTGAAAAACTTAACTTCTCAAACGACAATAATTATCGTACTGAAAAAACGGACTACATAACGCATGTCTTGTCCATTGTAAAGGATACAAAGTACAACTTCAAGAGTTCAAGGGGTTTTTTAATCATTTTATGGAAAAATCGTTCCAAAAGTGTGTTTTGTCATAAAATTTCTTTGTCAAGTTTCAGGTTTGATGAAATCATGGAATGATACCGCAGCCGGTATGGGCGGCAGCCTTCGGCATCGCGCAGACGCCCTGCGTTGCAGGGCTTGCCGCCTCCAGCTTCCGGAATTTTCAACCGGCTTGAGTATACTGCCCATCGCAGAAAAGATGAGACACAAGAAACCGGAGCCGCGACAGTCATGGAGCGGTTCGACCGCTCGGTAACCCTCGCGGCTCTGGTGGATTGCTTCAATTGTCATGAGACGGCCAATCTCATCGCCAAAGGGGTTCGGGGCGGGGTTTGAAGTCCGGCGTCAGGAGTTGGCAGGCGGCAACCTGTCCAAAGTCGTCGGATTCCACTTGCCAGACGACCTGTTTGTCGTGAGTCACCTCAAAAATATGAGCACCCGCTTTGTCACCCGAAGGTTGCGTGTTCCAATTGCAGACGATCGTGTTGCCGTTCGGAAGCCGCTGAATCCCCGTCAGTGCCGCGATGTTGATGCCCGGAACGTCGTTTGCCCCCAGTTGCCAAACGATTCGGTCGTCCGGAGCGTATTCGGTCACCTTGCCGTCGGCACTGATGAGCGTGTTGCCGTCGGGGAGCCGGACCACTCCGACCGGTGTCGACGCCTTGGGAAACTCGCGGATCACTTTGCCGTTCGCATCGTATTCCCGCACCGCCCCTTCGGCAGTGAACGGCACCAGATACGTCCCTTCCGGCGTTTTGCGACAAAACCGGAACTGGGAGTGCGGCGTTTTTTCCGTCGTTTCCAGTTTCACTTCATGCATGATTTTGCCTTGCCGGTCGACTTCGATCAAACGACACTCGCCGACAATGCCGATCATGACGTTGCCATCAGGAAGCGGTTGGCAATTCGGGATTTCGTTCGGGGCGTTCGTTTTGTATTCCCAAACAATCTCTCCCCCCCTGCCGGACGCAAAATCGGGCTTGATTTCCTGCACGGCGTAGTACCACGCCACAAGAATGTTGCCGTTTTCGAGCATCCAGACATCCTGCGGATGCCGGCACGCATATTCCCAGCGGATTTTGCCCAGTTCGTCCATCAAAAACACTTTGTCTTTCGTATGCGACGAGAAAAGACAAGGGGAGGTCACTCCCGCGACGGAGTTTTTGACCGTTTCTTGCGAATAAACCCCTGTGCATGGCAAAACCATACAAAGACAAAACGCGAAAATCGCCAATGATTGATTCTTCATATTCAATACCTCGAAACAGGTTGCAACATTGAGTTCAAACACTCCGGCGGGACACGTTGTTGACAGGGAACACCTCCCGACGGATAATATACTCAAGCCGGTTGAAAATTCCGGTAGCTGGACGCGGCAAGCCCTGCATCGCAGAGCATCTGCGCGAGGCCGAAGGCTGCCGCCCATACCGGCTACGGTATACCATTTTACATCGTCAGGGTTGGCCGAGACAAGTGTCTGCTGATGATTTTTGGGAAAGAGTACGGAATTTCTGTCATGAGTGTTTTGCAGTCCGCAACAGCGGTTTACCCCGGATCATTCGATCCGATCACACTCGGACACCTCAATGTGGTGGAACGGGTCAGCGTTCTGTTTGACCGTGTGATTATCGGAGTTGGAATCAATCGTGATAAACGTCCGTGGTTTTCCCCGGAAGACCGCGTCGAAATGGTCAAACGTTCAACGGAACATCTTCCGAATATCGACGTGCGTTTGTATGAAGGGCTCACTGCCCGGTTCGTTCAGCATTGCAACGCCCGGATCATGATTCGCGGCGTCCGGCCGATCACCGACATTCCCGCCGAATTGACGATGATGATGGCCAACCGTCAACTGGCACCGGATGTCGAAACCTTGTTTCTGATTGCCGACGGCGAACTGGCACACGTTTCCAGTTCGCTGATCAGGGAAATCGCTCCTGTCGCGGATGATTCCGTTTTGTTGCAATTTCTTCCCCGGCAGATCGTCCCTTTGGTTCGCGCCCGAATTCAGGCGGATCAAAAATAATGAACGCGCAGACATATCAGGAACTGATTTCGGGAAAACGCAGGGATTTTTGGGGAACGCTTGGCCGGTTTTGTCTGACGGGTTTGGAAATCCCCTATTCGTTGGCAATGACTGCGCGAAATTTTTTTTATGATCATGGGCTGCGATCCGTCAAAAAAGTATCCGTACCGGTCATCAGCGTCGGTAATCTGACACTTGGCGGCACGGGAAAGACCCCATTGACCATCTGGCTTG
>JGI20166J26741_11197781_pt1 | contig 14198 bp, 13 predicted proteins | sample TergutCu122P5_FD_26741 | JGI IMG/M metagenome (IMG submission 26741)
CATCGCCGTTTGGTTCCTGTCCACATTCGACTGGGGAATGCACACGGTCGATCCGAACGACTCGATGATGGCGGACATAGGAAACGTCCTGAGGTACGTATTTGTACCGCTTGGATACGGCGATGATTGGCAGTTCACCACTGCTACGATCACAGGCTTGTTGTCAAAAGAGAATATCGTCGGAACGATGGGGGTCTTGTTCAGTTCCGAAAGCAGCGGAGAAGGATTGTGGAACATTGTCGGAAGCATGCTGACGCCTGCGGCTGGGTATTCTTTCCTTATCTTCAACATGATATGCGCCCCGTGTGTCGCAGCGATGGGTGCGATGCGGGCGGAACTCGGATCATGGAAAGAGACCGCGAAAGCGGTCGCATACCAATGCATATTGGCATACTCGATCTCTTTGATCGTCTACCAATTCGCAGGATTGTTCTTCGGTAATGGGTTGGGGTTGGGGATCGTTCCGGCAGTGATCGTACTTGCGGTATTGATCTATATTGTCATCGCAAAGGAACCGTTCGGCATATTGAGGAGGAGGACCAATGTCTCCTGAAGCAGCCACTTTTCTTATAGGGACCGTCGTACTGGTCGTGATCATCATCTCCGCTTACTTCACGTACAGATCTATCAAGTGCGGAGGATGCGCCGGGTGCTCAACTGTAAAAGATGGTTCCGTCTGCGCGCAGTGCAAAAAAAAAGAGATGAGTGAACACTTTCTTACTCACTTCAAAATGGACATTACTATAGAAACTGCGATCACCGCGATCAGCACCGATGCGACCTTTACCCATTTCCAGTCCTTTTCTGAGATCAGATATACATATGTCGTCAGAACGCCGACGAATGGAGATATAACCAGGATAAGGATGCCGACCCAAAGTATATCCCGCCCGTAATCCTGATCTGATAGTACCAATCCCAATGCAAGAACGATTATCCCCGAAAAAAGGCAGATCCTGAGGGCAAGAGAGGTGGCCGCATTCATCTTCAAAGGATACCACCTGCCTCAAGGAATATTATTATCGAGATCGCAAAGAGCAATATTGAGAAGTATCTTCTCATAGGTCCGGCATCGATCATCTTCGCCACCCTCGTACCAATGAATGAGCCGATCAATGCGCCTACCGCAATAGCGGCCGCATAGTCGAGAAGAAGCTCTCCCTGTATGAAGTAGATTATTGCACCCATAAACGCGGTTATTCCTATCATATAGCTGCTTGTCGGGCTTGCGACCTTGATCGGAACGTGCATGTGGACGTTCATCAAAGGAACTTTGATGGTGCCTCCGCCGACCCCGGTCATGGATGAAAGAACGCCGGCACCTGTGCATACCGCAAGGCCGCTTTTGATGTTGATGATCTTGTACCTTTTTTCTGCCGGGTCTTTTTCGTCGCAATAATAAAAGCACATATCGCTTCCGTCGTCTGCGTCGGCTATCACTCTTTCTTTCTTGAGGATCATTGTCGCTCCGCTGTAGATCAGGACGCAAGCGAATACACAAAGCAGGATCCAATTGGCAACATATATGGCAAGGAATGCACCCATCATGGCGCCCAGCGTTGTGGTTATCTCGAGAAGCAATCCCAATCTGACATTGGAGGCGCCCTGCTTTACATAGTATGATGCTGCACCGGTGGAGGTCGCGATTATACCCACAAGGCTCACGGCAACGGCCTCGTTCGCTGACAGTTTTAATAATACCGTCAGGATCGGAATGAATATTATTCCGCCGCCGATACCAAAGATCGTTCCGATGATGCTTGCGCCGATACCGACCGCTAAAAGGGCAAGTATCAGCATCGGGTCCATATCTCCGAAAGAGCGTACGAAGATATTAATTCTTGAGGTGAAAGAATATATCCGAATGGCATATTGGAGAGACAGTGTCCATCATACTTGCGAGATATTCGGAGATAGGCCTGAAAAGCACGCCGGTGCGTGTAAGGTTCGAGAACAGGCTCAAAGACAACATAATGTCAATGTTGGCCGCGGACAGGATAGAAGCATTGGTGACGAAAAATGATTCGAGATTCTACATCGAATCCGAGGATACAGATGCAGCGGTACGCACGATAAGAAGAGTGTTCGGGATAGCGTCCCTCTCTGTCACGGAAACGTGTTCTTCCGCAATGGAGGACATCTGTTCGACCGCAGCGAAATACTCCCTGAATATACTGAAGGGGGGTGAATCCTTTGCCGTCAAAGCGAGAAGGGAAGGGAATCAAAAATACACAAGCATCGATGTGGGAAGAGAGGCCGGTTCCGCGATCTTCCTTGCGAACGAGAGCAAGAACGTGAGGGTAAAACTCACTGACCCAGATGTTATCTTTTTTATTGAAGTAAGGAACAATAAGGCCTATGTTTTTGTAACGACAGTAAGAGGCCATGCAGGCCTCCCGTTAGGCACTCAGGGCAAGGTCTTGGCGGAGGTCAAAAGCGAAAGGGATGTCCTCTCGGCATGGCTGATGATGAAGCGCGGCTGTAAGGTCATTGTCAGGGGGGATAAACAACCGCTCCTGGAAAGGTATGATCCCGAAATGAAATACGGGGATGTCGTTTCACCGGACATCCTGGGAATAGTTAGGGGAGCATCGTTATCTGACCTGGAACAACAGGATGTGACGGAATACAAGATACCTCTGTACTTCCCGACGGTCGGCATGAGCGATGAGGAAGTCTCCCTTATGTTGAGAACAATAAAAGAAGAAGCATTCCCGTCATAAAGACGGGAAATAAGTTTGTTAATGTTTATGAAGAGGTTACTTTCCTCTTCTTCCCTTTGCTTTGATCGAGGGCCTGTTCTTCTCGGCACCGTTGCCTTTGTTCCTCAGACCGCGGCCGGCTATTCCTGCCGATGTCAGTCCGCGGTAGACGCGGTTCTTGTTGTTGGACTCACAGATCCAGTTGATTTTCGGATCCGCTTTGATCACAGGGTGCGCAGGATCGACCAAGATGATCTCGTACCACTCCTGTATTCCGTCCGCTCCGACCCAGTAGGAGTTCAGTACCTCAAGGTTGGGGTATCTCTTCGCGGCTCTCTCCTCAGCCATTCTCTGGAGGCTCTTGCCGGTTGTTATCTTGTTGATACCTTTTCTCTTAGGTCTCCTTCCCGCAGTGATAGCTCTCTTCTGGAAAGAACCTTTCCTTACGTGTCCCCTCACCACGACGTAGCCCTGTTTGGCCTTGTATCCGAGGGCTCTTGCCCTGTCAAGCCTTGTGGGTCTCTCGATCCTGATGAAGTTCTCCTCTCTCCTCCACTCGATCCTTCTCTGGTGGTTGAGCTCTTTCAAATAGGTCTTGCTCGGGTTCTTCCAAGCTTCCCCGATATAACTGTACATACTTTTCCCGTTGACCGGGCGTACTTCTTGCTGTTGATCTTCGTCAGCCATTTAAATCACCTTTTCGGATTCACCCAGAGGGCACATTTCCGGCAGAACACTGAGTTCTGTACTACCGCCCATACAAATTAGCTATTTAAAGGTACTTTTTAAGAGGGGTGTGCGGGCCTATTTATAGTAACAATGGCGTTTTGAATGTAACAGTGAGCATGGGGGGATTGTGCCCGCTTGCATATGGAGGAAAACTATGCAACTGAATAAAATGAAAATAGACGCCTCTGGCAAAATAAGCACCATCATGCTTGCGATCGTCGCGATCATTGTCGTTGTCATTGTGGTCGTCGCAGTATTTATCATAGTAACAAACAACGGCGATAACCAGCAAAAGGGTACCCCTGAAATGGCGCCTGGAACAACACTGGATTTCACAGTTACCGGAGGAGAGCCGATTACAGAGTTGAAAGCAGAAATAATCGGACAAAGTAAGGACATTTATTTCGCTAAAACTACGTACACTGTGAGCGGAAACGATATCGTGCTTTATTCCACAATGGCTAAGCCCGGCGGCAGTAAATATCAGGTTACTGGCACAGAGAAGATAACTACTATACATGACGGCGAAAAAATGCTGGATGTGGCAACTGATCTGACTGACGGCTCAACATTATTTGTAGATCCGTCAACCGGGTTGGTGTACAAGATAACAACGATTAATGGGGACTCTACCGTCACCGCTGTTTTGAATGAGTATAGTCTTATAAGGCAAAATTCGGGCTCGTATAAGCAATCTAGCGCAATAGGCACCGGAAAAAGTTACACGCTGACATACGACGGAACACCATATACAGTGACGAGCACGTGCATCGCTGATTGCCGGAACGGACAGTATGGCGTCGAATATGATCTCAGTTCTCTCGGTGGATCCACAATAGACACAATTAGCAACAGTCCGCTTGGATTGCCGATCGATGCGGTGGAAACAAATATGAGCGGCAGCACATCTAGCGGTGCCACCACCCACATATGGATGTACACAGACGGTATGGGCGATACGCTGTACCTGTATTATGACCCGGTCGCAAAGGTCGTGGACAATATCGGTACGGACATTGAAATGGCACCCGGATCGATGATGGATTACACAGTTACAGGGAGCCAGTACACCGAGATGAAATTGGAGTATATTGGTCAAAATGCAGATTCAGATTTTGTAAAGACCACATATTATGCATCAAGTGGAAGCAGCTCAGATTATATTCTGGAGTCTAAAAATCCAGACACCAGCGGCTACCAGCTTGTTGGCACACAGGCAATGGATACTGTAGACGGACAGAAAACGCTGAATGTAGTCAATACAACAACAAGTGGAGTAACGACAACACAATACCTTGATCAGATGACAGGATTACCGTACAAAATGATATTGATGGTTTCCGGAAAAACAACAACCTTCGTACTGAAAAACTATGCTCTGAAAATGCAGAACTCAGGTTCATACACCCAATCCGACTCGGTAGGTACAACGTATAATTATGCACTTACAGACCCCGCCGGAACCGGCTATACGATGAAGGTTAAATGTGTTGCGGATTGTACAAACGGCCAATATGGATTTGTTTATGATCTATCATCAATGGGTATCGGTGAAATGTATTCTCTTGGAAATAATCCTCAAGGGTTATTGGTCAATGCACAAAACAGTGGCTCTGTTAAGACACTCGAAACGAGAGATGGCACTAGGTCTGTCCAAATATGGAATGATACAGCGGACGGACTTACCTTCTACATTGATTCTGCGTCTAAAGTCATATACCAGATCGACATGATATCTGGATCCACGACAATAGTGTTCACACTGAAAAGCATATCACAAGAGGGCGGCTCATCAACTGTGGTGTGAAATAAACAAAACAACCTTCAAACTCCTTAAAATCTTTTCAACGTCAAGCTATTCAAAGACTGAAAAATTAAGGCTGACGAGAATTTGGCCATGAACTGCCTTATCTAACACAAAACAAGAAATATTGCTATCTCCGCAAGTTGCTATCACTAAATTTGGTTCAATTTGGGCAGTATTTTAAGACGACCTCATTATAGTTAAGAATAATTTTAGAAATGCAACAAATACTACAAATATCGCACTGCTGCATCACATGTCCCTCTGAATTCTCAAAATGAATTAATAAACACAGTTTTTAAAAAGAGTTGCGCATTGGCTTATTTATATTAACAAAGGCGTTTCTTATCTAACAGTTAGCATGTGGGGTATGCCCGCTTGCATTGGAGAAAAACTATGCAACTTATTAATAAAATTAAAACGGACAGGTCCGGCAAAATAAGCACGATCCTGTTGGTCGTCATAGTGATCATTATTGTGGTCATTGTGGCGGTTGCGTTGTATATTGTCTTATCCGGCGATAACAATAAAGAACAAGAATTAGCACCCGGGACGGTCCTCGACTTTGATATCAACGGGGTCGCCACGGTAGACTCTTTAAAGATGGAATTCGTCGGTCAGAATGCGGACGAATATTTTGTAAAGACAACCACCGGCGTGATCACAACCACGGCCACAGGCACGACCACAACAAACACAATCCAATATACACTTATGCCCAAGTATTCATCGGATAATGATACACAATTCAAAGGCATAGAAGAGATAGAAACGGCCAATTATGGCAAATTGAAATTGAATGTGTACTCGATGGTCACTGATGATGTCACAGCCAAGATCTACGCTGACACTAAAAATAATATACCGTATCGGATGGTCTATACATATCCAACATACACAATGACAGCCGAGCTGAGAGACTATGGGGTCGCAGTGCAGGATAAGGGCTCATACAAAGAATCGGATACCATCGGTACTACCAGTACTTACTCGGGAACAGCAGGCAGTTTCACGACAGTATGCGTTGCGGACTGCATCGATGGTCAGTTTGGATTGAAATACGGAAACACGGATGTATACTTCCTCTGTAATGGTCCTCAGGGGTTACCTGCTGATGCATTCGACACCGGAAGTACCATTGCACTGACCGTAGAAGGCAACGATGTGGACGCAGAGGTATGGGCTCTAACCAACATGGCAGTAGGTTATGATCAGGAATCAAAGATGGTATACACCGTCGGCATCGTGATCTCAGCGACGACTTCGATAATACTGTATCTCTCTGAGGTAACCGACAAAGCCGGCACAACAGAGCATTACAATGTGGATCAAAGAGCGACCTGAGAGTGAATGTGCCATAGGTACATTGCCACGATAAACCATTTCCAAAAACAATTTTTGTTCGTTTTCAAATAGTTGGGTTCATTCTTCCAATCAGAAGAAATCATCCAGTTTAGGTCTTTTCGGAGGAGCCTTTGCCGAAGTCACGGTCTCTTCTTTTTTCTTCTTCTCCGGTGCGCTTTTCCCGCCAAAGTCGTCATCGAACAGGGTCTTCTGTTGGCTTCCTGCCAAGAGATCGCTCTCGGTCCAACCGAATACCTCCGTGATCCTGGAAGCCGTCTGTGCCAATCTTTCCGCATAATATTTGTAATCCGGTTCCGCTGTGAACTCTACGCCGCTCATGTACGGTTCCACCTGCTGCGGCACAACGCCGCCGTTCGTAACTATCCAGGAGACCTTCATTCCCGGAATGAAGTTGTATTTTCTCTCTTTCATTTTCAACGCCGCCTGGACATTGCTCATTCTCTCCGGGTTCTCATATGATGCTGGGTCCTTACACGTTCGGGATATCACCAGGTCGGCGACGTCGACATTCTTGGAAATTGTGTCTTTGATCATGCCCTTGACCATTGCCATGGCCTCATCGTTCTTCTCGTCGAGGATCTTTTCGAACAATTCCTTTAAAAGACGGCTCTGGAGATCGAATGAGTCCGACCTCCTTATCTCATACCCTCTTACAAGGAGTTCTTCGCTCTTTGTAGGCCAGACCACCCTTCCCACATACCTCTTCTTCTTTCCGTGTGAGAAGAGGGGCTCCATCAATTTCTCGAATTCCAAGGTCCTTCCCTCTTCGGAGAATCTCTTTGCCATCCTCTTTCCGAACTCTACCGCGCCTTCCAGATCCTCTTTGGGAGAATGCATGAACACAGAGTCCGTGTCCGAATAGATCACGGATATCCCTTCGCTCTCAACGTCGCTGATGATCCTCTTCACATTTTCCCTTGCGAATGCGGTTATTGCGGCGCCTATGCTCTTATCGGTGAATCTGTAAAAGGATGATGCGAAAACCCCGTAGAATGTGTTCATAAGCACCTTTACGGCCTCCTGAAGACCGTTGAGGTATCTCTTTTCGTATTCGTCCGATGTCGCTTTCATTCTCGCTTTGATCTCATCTCTTTGACGCATCAGGTCTTTCAGGATCTTTGGCAGTATCCCCACTCTTTTCTCGGGAGACAGGAACCTTGCGCCGGAGGGCGCAACGATAGTACCTTGTTGGGACAAAGTAGTGAAGCAGATGTTCTTGGCGATTATCAGAGAAGGATACATCGATTTGAAATCGAGTACACATACCCAGTGGTACAATCCTGGGTTCATCGTGTGAACATATCCTCCTTCGATCTGGTCTTCGGATTCTCTCCTTCCTGTGAGAGGGATGCCTACTTTTTGCCTGTCCGCTTCCCTTATCAAAAGGGAATCGGCAAGCTGCGAAGAACCCGCATTAAGAGCATCGTCGAGCGGAAGCTTTGCTACGGTCGATAGATCCATCCCTTTCCTTACTGTTCCCACGTTAATGAGTATCTTCAGAGCAAGCTCGGCATCTTTCTTACAATATTCGATGACCTTTTCTCTGTTGTTCTTCCATTCATCATCCATTTGCTTAGGATCGACATCCATCTTCGATTCGCCGAGAAGCTGCATGGAAACTGCGTTCAGCGTCTCTTGTTTAGGTCTGAGTTCGCGCTTTACCGCCCACCACGCATCGATTATTATTCTTCCTTTAAGCCTCCAAAATCTGTCGTTCACAACACGCGGCTGTCCGAGATCCCTGCCCCAGGGCATCGCTTCCTTCATTTTGTTGGCATCTGCCCTTTTCAGTATGTGTCTGATATCGTAGTTGTCTATGTTGTACCCTGTGATGACGTCCGGATCCTCTTTCCTTATCTGTTCTGCAAATCTTGTTATTATATCCTCTTCGCCACCTGTCAGGGCTTCGAGTGTCCGATATATGCCATCCTCTTCGACTACCGAACAAATGGTGTAAATGGCATCATTCTTGATGCTGTTCTCGATATCGAACGAAAGGATCCTCAGTCCTGGATCGAAGGACTCGATGTTCTCGAAAGAGGACATCTTCATGATAATGTCTGTCGTATAGGGACCTTTTGTTCTCTCTCCGACGACCCTTATACAGGAGCCCATATCTTTGTCGTAGACAAATCTGTGATGGAAAGGTATGTCTGCTGCCAGCACTATGAAACCTTTATTTTTCCACTCGTTCCTGTAATCGGGGACCTTCCATGGGGACTTGATGGTGACCTTCAGAACATCATGGTCTGCTCCTTTGTAAAAAAGGCGGTTCTTTTCCGTTCTTATTATCTCCGGATCCGGTTTCAGGCTCGCTTCGGTATTGCTGCTCGGGTCCACAATGAAAAAATAAGGATCGAACCCGCCGTAAAGGACGGTTATGGATCTCTTGTCTCTTGTTTTACCGAACAGCTCAACAAGGACGTTGCCGGCGGCGTCGCTGCTGTAAGATGCCGTTATGAGTCGGATATCGGTAGTTTCCATCTGATCACTTGTTTGCCACTATTCTTATTACATCCCCATCCTGAAGCACATAATCCGCACCGACGGTCCGTTTCGTCTTGGCGTTTATCGCTCTTATGAACTTGTCCCCGAGTTCGGTGTGTACCTTATATGCCAGATCCCTTGCGTTGGAGCCTCTTTTCATCAAGATGCAATCTGGCAGCACCCGGTTGAAGTGATCGGTGTACTTCGACTCGTCCTCGACCGGATAAACGGCGATAAGGTCCAATATCCTAAAGACGCATTCCTCTAAACAAGACTGTACGCCTGTGCCGTTGAACAGTTTCATTTTGTCCGCCATGTAGCCAAGCGCTTTCTTCTGACCGTCGTTAAGGGTGATCCCGGGTTTGATAGTAAAACTTGGATTGCCCGGTATATAATCAATAAGTCCCGCCGTAGCTGCTTTTTTCAAAGCGAGTTCGGTCTCGGCGAGTGTCGGGATCGCGTGATCCCCCATCTTCCTCAATTTTTCAAGGTTCTCGGGCGGAGCGATGTCAGATTTATTCATTGCGATTATCATCGGTTTGGACAATTCTCTTATCCTTATGCATAGTGCCAGCAGAGTATCGTCATCCCATAATGTGGGGTCCTGCGGCAGTTCCACATGCCTCAGAGCTTCTTTGATCTGCCCTTCGGTGATATTGAGGCCGGTGAGTCTCTCCTGAAGTATGGCCTCCTGTTTTGTACCCTGGATCTTCGCCTGTCTTGCGATCTTGCCCAGTCCGTTCTTTATGATCTCCCTCATCCAAAGCGCGATCTCTTTTCTCAGGAAGACAACATCTTCGGTGGGATCGTACTTCCCCGCGGCGATGACATTCCCTTCAATATCAGTGGTCCCGCTGGCATCCACCACATTGATGTACGCATCCGCCTGTCTCAGATCATCCAAGAATTTATTTCCGAGACCTTTTCCTTCCCAGGCGTCCGGGACCAGACCCGCGACATCCAGCAATTCTATCGGGACCATCCTCGTCCCGTTCATACAAATTGAGTTGTGTGGGGTGCATTGAACTCCGAGGATCTTGCATGCGCAAGGCGTCCTGACGTATGCGATGCCTTTGTTCGGAGCTATCGTGGTAAAGGGGTAATTTGCGATCTCCACCGTAGCCATCGTTGCGGCGCTGAAGTATGTCGACTTCCCCACATTCGGTTTTCCTACTATACCGACCTGCATATGTCCATGGTATGCGGTCAAAGAGTTATACCTTTACTGTTCTCGGCTCAGAAAAGAATCGGTTTCATCAAATCCCGCCGCAGGATATGAGGCTTCCTTAATCACAGAGTATAGCCACAAAGATATCTCCATCATTAGGATTCAAATAAGGAGTTTTCGTGACCGGATCGATCTGCGTTAATCCCAAGTAATAATCTGTTCCCTCTCCGAATGCATAGTGCGGTACCGAGTCCATTTCCACCCACCTATTGCCATAATCCTCAGCATTATAGTCATATTTCCATATGACCCAGCTCTCTCCTATACTTTGATCGGGAGCGACTCCGTTGATTGAAATGATCCTTCCTTCAGAGTCCACTGTTGTGTCGGTCAATTCCTTCAACACCAGAAGCGGATCTTGACCGGCTTCAGTAGTTTTCCCTGTCCAACCATTTTGCAATATCTCAGTCTCATAACTCCCATAGTCTATGTAATAATTATAATATGGATCCCTTTCCCACGGAGCCGGCGGCTGCTCTTTTGACAATACATTGAACATGACTACGATGGAGGCAATGCTGCCTGCAATAACAAGAACGCCAAAGACTATCAGCGCGACCTCAATTTTCTTCATTTGTCACTCCCGTTGTTCTGTTCTGCTCAGAAAGCGCATTATCTATTCCACTGATTTGTATGTATATATATCAAATTGTATTTTTTAAGTGTTGGCATTTGCCGCCGCATGCACCGGCGTTCAACGAGTGCATTCTTTCTTTAAAACAAATACAGAGTTGGCTATCTCGGCGATCTCTGCCGGGCGCAGTTCCTCCACCCTCGAGTCCAAGAACGGGACATCCCAATCGTCTTTGATCATCTTCGCTGCTTTCAGAGATGTTCCTATCTTCTTCCTTCTGTGATTGAATGTCGCTTCTGTCACATCAAAGAACGTTTTCTCATCCAGTACTTCAAAGGGAGCGGGTCTCGGGACGATCTCCACTATCGCGGAATCGACCTTGGGCTGAGGTTTGAATCTCGACCTCGGTACCTTCTCCAAAAGCCTGCATTCCGCCTTATAGAACAGGTTCACTGTCAGCCTTGAATAATCGGGGCTTCCTACGTCGGCGATCATCCTGTCGGCGAATTCTTTCTGCACCATCACGATCGCTTTCCTGAAATCATACTCCAGAAGCTTGAATATTATCGGCGTGGAGACGCTGTAGGGGAGGTTGCTGACGAACACATCGAACGGCGGGAACGGGATCCTGACGGCATCGCCCCTTATCAGATCCAAACGGTCTCCGTATGTGCTCTCGACATGGCCCGCAAGGATCTCGTCGATCTCTATGCATGTCAGGTGATCGGTGCGTTCTATAAGCCTCGAAGTCAGTATGCCGAGCCCGGGGCCCACTTCCAATACTCTATCCTCTTTGGATATGCCTGAGAAATTCACCTGACGGTCGGCTACTCTGTCATCGATAAGAAAATTCTGACCCTTGCTCTTCTTAGGGACCACGCCGGTCTCGGCCATCAGCCTTCCCGTTTCGCCTCGGTTCATTTGGACACGAATAGGTAGCGCTTCATGTCGTTGCTTTTCACTTCAAGCGCAATGCGTGCGGTTATCAGCTTCTCGGGATTCTTTATGGCGGCACGTTCGCTGAGATCCTTGAAATCCTTGAAGTGGCCGTTCTTGCTGCGCTCATCGAGTATCGCGGTCATCGTCTTCTTTCCCAGCCCGGGTAGTTCTTCAAGAAGGTGCTTCCTCATTGATATCGGTTCTGCCTCGTTGAAGAATCTGATGAATCTCTGCTGATTTGCCATAACGATATCGGTGATGCAGTATTCCAGCTCTGACAGCGCGCTGTTCGTGAGATCTCCCGGTCCGACCCGCCTCTTTACGTGGTCGATGACCATCCTCTTTGCGGGATCCTTCCCTATGTATACTCTCTCGCCGATGTTGACGATCGCGGTCGGTTTCGGAACAAGCTCGAAAAGTTTGAATTCGTCATCACCCAAGGCATAGCAAACCGGCTCCTTCTTGCCGAAATTACTTGTGGGCACACCCTGAGAAAGATAGTCCAGAACGTATGCGTACTCTTCCAAATGCAATCACCAACGCTGAAACGTGTTACAGATATTTACCTACTACCTCGATTATTCGATCGATGGTCTTTTGGTCAAGTGTTATCCTTTCTTTTGAAAATATCGCCCTTACGTCTTCCGGGTATTGGGGAAGTATATCCGCAACCTTTACCGCGGTATATTCCGTCACACCGTTTATTGTGCGGACCTCTTCGATGATCTTCTTTGCGTTCTCTGCGGAGAGCTCGCAAATTGTCCTCGCATGTTCCATTGCGGCCTTCTGCGAAGTAAGGAGCTCCCTTTTCTCATGCTCTTCAGTGAGAAGGTCCCTGACCTCGGCCAATGTTATGTATTGCTCAGACATTTGTATCACCGGTCAAAATGTTTATGCCCTGTTCCTTACAAGGTGCTCCGGGCGTGCAACGACCATCTTGGTCTTGTCGCCTTCCTTTACCTCGACCTCATACGCCGCCCCTCTGGGGCCGACGACGACGCCGGTCTTCCCGTGGAATCTGGAAAATGGCATTCCCTTGTGGACACTCGGGTCTATAATAATGTTGACCTTCTCTCCGGCCTCGAACTGCTGGAAAGCTTTTGTTATGGGCGAAAGTCCGCGCGCCCTCGGTTTCTTCTGCAACAGCTGGCGGGTCTTTGTCCTTGTTCCTCTGGATGCCTTCATCTTAATCCCTCGTTGATTCTTGATAGTTGATCGATATCACGTCAAGCGTCTGCACCACACATTTCACGCCGAGCGCATCGGAGAAGTTCGGTACGGTCCTTCCGTCGTCGCCCGAAACGAACTCTTTGATGTAGGTCCCGGCATCGGCGTTCACGGTGAGGTCGAACACGTCATCTCCGATCATCTCCGCCTCGACCCATCGGACCTCTCTGTTTCTCACAAGGTCGGCGCGTCTGTGCTCGACCCTGCGTGGAGTCCTCTGGTCAATGTGGACATTCTTGAATGATAAAGCTACCTCATATAGCCTTTCTTTATTAACTTTACCCTCAGATCTTACTCTTGCTTTATAGGTTTTATCGGGATCTGCGGCTTTGTATTCCTGCACCGCTTCGCGCGGTACGAAGTGAAGACCGATATATCCCGCAAGCTCGGACATATTTGCTCTTTTCTCAAGTTCGTCGAGATCTATATCCCTGATCCTGGGCTTGCTTATCTCAAGCACGAACGGCCTTCCGTTACCCAGCATGCAGGCGTCGATGTCCTCTCTTCCCATACCGTGGAAGAAATGTTCGGTTCCTTCGGACATCTCCGCCGCGATATCGCCTATGATCTCCTGAACAGATGTCTGGTACATCTTGCCCGTGCCGCCGCATCTCGGACATCCTTTACCTTTGCAGACCCTGCACGGCCAGATGGTCTGAGGGATCTCGCGGCTGTACTTGAAGTATCTTCCGGCGATGAAAATGGGTGCGATGTCCAGCGTCACATCTGCAAATCTGGTATCTATGCATGCCACGACCTGAGGGTTCTTGAACTCGACCGGACGGTTGATCTTCGGCAGTGCGAGTTTTCCTATCTCGCGATTCAGCTCTGTCTTGATGGATTCGGCGTTCTCAAGCCCGTATTTTTCCCATAAGGCCTTCTCCTTATCCGCTATCTCCGGCTCGACCCTTGACCCTACAAGGAAATTGTCCGATCGGACGCTGTTGATGTTCTCTGCCACAGCATCGGCGAACCTCGGCATGAGATTAAAAACATTCTCGCAGAGGCTGCACATCTCCGGATTCTCTGTCTTGACCCCTTTTTCAGAAAGCGCCTCTCTTATCATCCGGCCGCGTGCGTCATTGGTCATGCCCGTCCCGATCTTACCGAACATCCTGCCGAGACAGTGGTCACACAGTCCTT
>JGI20166J26741_11198892_pt1 | contig 14194 bp, 14 predicted proteins | sample TergutCu122P5_FD_26741 | JGI IMG/M metagenome (IMG submission 26741)
TCACGTGATGCAAGCTATTGACGTCACAAGACACTCAAGGATAACACAACAGCTGGTTTCATCTACCACCTTACTCTCCTTCGTCTGCTGCTCCCAGTTCACATGAAAAAAATTGTTGCTCATGACTTTCGGTACAACCCTCGTAGTTACACTATGCACACATTTCCAGACTTGTGTCCACCTAGTATGGTATTTCATACTTCTTTTTGTTCAAACATGTTCCACAAAAAATTGAGGTGAAAGTATTGTTTCAGCAGAAAGATTCTGAATAAAATTCACCAACTTGGTGAGAATGCTTCGTATCAAGCACTCCAGGCAATAACTCTTTGAATCAAGCTATAAAGATTAGTAAATTTACCGTAAAATTGTAAAATTTTTTGTGTGTATTAATCCTTCATGTAGTTAATACTCTGCTTCTTCATTCACACAAACAACATATTCCAATCAAAAAAGCTATACAACGTACACAGTGCGGTCCAAAAGTTTTAGGACTAATTTTTTTAAATATCGAAGACACATACCTTTTTTTAATTCAAAATAAGCTCCATTGGCATATATACAGGCTTTTGCGTGGTCATAAAGTTTCTGAAAAGCTGCTGAAAATTCCTCTTTTTTGGACCTTCTTTACTTCATCAGTAACGGCTCCTTGGATCTAAGCAACATCCACAAAGTCGAGCCCTTTTAACTTCATTTTCAACTTGGGGAACAGAAAATCATCTGGCAGAGATAAATCTGGAGAGTATGGGGGGTGATAAAGGGTTGTAACATTTTTTCGGGTCAAAAACTGGCAAACACTTGCAGCTTTGTGGGCAGGTGCATTATCAAGCAACAAGAAAAAATCTCAAGGGCAGAACACAGCTGAGCGAACCCAGTGAATGCGCTTCAGGAGGCAACCCATTACTCATTTATAAAATTCTGCATTTACAGTTTTTTTCTTGGGTACAAATTTTTTTATGTACTATGCCTTGAGAGTCGAAAAAATTATCAATATGGTCTTGATGTGGGACCTATGGAATTTCAGTTTCTTGGGCCGAGGGGATGTCTCACCAATCCATTCAGAACTCTGTCACTTTGTTTTGGGGTCACAGGCAAAACACCAGGTCTCATCTCCTTTAATACTTTTGTTAAACAATTGTTGTCTACATCAGCCATTGTGATAATGACTTGGCAAGATGTGACTCCATCTTCCCTTTGCTCAGGTGTTAAGGAGTGTGGAACAAAAATGGCACACAACTTTCTCTTTTCCAAATCCTCTTTCAGAATACAAAGAACCAGAGTCTTGGGGTTATTCAAAGATTCTGCTATCGTTCTTGATGCGATTCAATGATCATTTTTGACCAAATCAGCAACAGCAGTGTTTACATCAGTTCGAGTCGATTTTGAAAGGCCACCTCTCTCGTCATCTTCCACCAGCTCCCTTCTGTCTTGAAATCAATAATACCAACTAAAAACATTTGATCGGTTCACAGCCTCATTCCCATAAGCCTTCTACACCAATACTAGTGTTTCTGTTGCAGATAGACTGGCTTTGAAACAAAATTTTATGGCAACTCGCTGTTCATTTCTGCCACCCATGAGGTATAAAGAAAACTGACTTTACAAGACAAGTTATAACTCATACAATGTCAAAGATAAACAAACGAAACTCAGAGTGAACGGATGTTCGTTGATAGTACTTAGATGGTGAATTGACCGATAGATCACTCCAGTTCTCTTATTTAAAAAAAATTAGTCCTGAAACTTATGGATCGCACTGTGTACGTTGTGCACAGTCATGAATTACTGGTATGTACAAATGAGACTGTCACAATCAAATCTAATCATGATAAGTGTGAAAACATTCAGACAAGTGCTAATTATTTGCATGCACTGCAATGTACCACATACAGACATAAAGAAACAGAGTTTTCAGAGATAACCCCACATATTCTTATCTGCAACACTAAATGAAGATGAGTAGTCATCTTCATTCCCTCATCATGTTTCCTCAAGGAAAAGACTGTCCAGTAGCCAGTGGAGTCCAAAGCAAATCCTGACACTGCAGAGAAGATGAAAATCCCTTGCTCCTGCCAGAAATAAAACCCAATTCCTGGTCACCCAGCCCACAGCTTAGTGTCTACCTACCCTCGCTCTTATGCATTTTGAACAGTCTTGTCCATAAATTAAATTTTGTCACTCTACACTACTTACATATTCATCTTTGTTAACTCCGTATGAGGCAATGTAATCAGCATGTTTTTGCAGTAACAGTTCCTTTGGATGATCTGGAGTTAATACAACATCTTTCATCAGCATAGCCTGCAAGTATTGGTTGGTTTTTATCATTAGCATCCGGTAAGTAGACGATTACTGAGGCAGTAATACTCTAATGATTTACAAAGAAAATCAGGCCTAGTACATTGATAAGCCTTGCTTTAATTACAGTGTAATATAATCTTTTCATTTTTGAATAAGAACTTTCAACACATCGTGACAGACAGCACAGCAGCAGTCAACACACACAGAGATATCATATAATATATGTTGCAATGAAGGGCAGTGTGTATTTCTTATGACGCACCATCAAGTAGTCTTATCCAGCCACGACAATTTCACCAAAAATGCGCAAGCAGTTCTCTTTATAACACTTCACAAACATTCTATTGGCAATTTAAAATTATCATTTATCGATTAACTGCAGAATATCATACCTCACCTACAACCTAGAAAAACAAATAGCACGGCACTAAGAGTAAAAGGACTTTGCGTATTCTAGGGGTGTTGTTATAATTCAGTACAGTCTGGCTGTTATACATGACTAAGTTTATTAACAATTGAGTATTCAACAAACATTTCCAGCTTTACATCGTGAGTATTTTTTAAACAGCAGTCTTCATGGTTTGACACCACGTTGGTTTATAGACAGACACCGACACGTCAAAGAAACACGCCTCCATGTTTAGGACTGAAAGAATCCAGGTAACCTATGAGGTTTTGATTATAACATACGTGAAGGCTGAGAATCAGAAACTGTCTAGCAACCAACCTTCACGGTGTCAAAATCCACAGAACTACCGTCTGAAATAAGCCTATACTCTAAAAGTTATGTATACAGGACAAAACATCTATGCAAATGTTCCATAAAAATTCGTTTGAATGGCATGCTCTGAGAATATATTTGTGCGTACGCTTATTCCAAGTACAGGTTAGGTCACACCGCGTGTGAGCGCCTATAATTCATAAAACTTTTAAATTTGAACTTGACAGCCTGCATTAAACATGTCACAAAAATGGAATTAAGGGTTATCACGTGTGATCATTCAGTATTCACCATTTTCACAAGAAAAGTAACATTGCTCCCCCTCGATAATAACTACGCTTGAGTTTACAATCTCAATCACTGATTTACTGCGGACAAAACTGAGCGAATGCAATCCGTGCATATTACCATTGATCATCTAGTGTATTACGGATCCGTGTCGTTCTCCGTGACTGTCAGTCACACGCCTGGGCTCCGTGTTTCTTTTCCCAGAGACGGTTTCATTGGTCTCAGAATACTTCTAAATTGGATGCGATAATCCGAATTTACCTTTCAGCCCAGTACAGAAAAACAGCAACCACAGTATTTTATATATTCTTATTCCAATCCTTTATTAGCAATCCTTTGCGACATAAGATCTACACCTGAGACTACTGCCCTGTATACCATGGATAGCGTGGGATCGGTCGGTCTTGGACGCAGATTATCAATGGTTAGAGTAAGTGTGTGGAAAGGTGGCTTGAGCGTGAGGATGTGCTAAAGTGGTAGTGAATGGTCTTGGTTATCACATTCACATAGTTGGTAAATAAATAGTGCAGATGGCTGACGTTTTGGATATAGATAATGCTGAGGAGTTCGAGGTGGACGAAGAAGGCGATCGTAAGTACCCGTCATGTGAAAGCGGGAATTGTGACGTAACTGGTCGACTATAGTGCGTGTGTACATACAGAGAATTACTTCCCAATTCTTGCCTCGTACCCATATTTCTTTTACTTGTAATTCGAGTATACCCCAGAAGTACCATTAACAACTAGAACAACAGCAGTAATAATAATAATAATAATAATAATAATAAAGGTAACTACTCCATTGTCTCTTAATTACTCGTAAGACAGGGCATGAAAAACGCTTGGAAAGAAACGTCGTGAGTTTGCCGGCTCTCGTGTGGTTTGTACAAATATAAAGTTGACAGAGTTTATTCGAAAGCATGGCTTAAGTATAGGGAGTTGTATCCAGTAACGGAGGCCTTTATGAGAATTGTACAAGATTGGGTCGTTTAACGCATTAAATTACAAGAAATAAATTGGTGATGATACACTAGTTAAGATATACACATAAAATGTAGCTCTGGTACATTGCTTCCGATTTTAAGATTTGATCATGTGCAGAATACAGATACAGTGTACAGAACCACTCCTGATAATGCAGATAAACATATTCATCAAGAAACCTTGTTAACAAACAAATTAACAAGAATTAAAGTACCGTGCTATACAATTCTGAACAGTATTATGTAAAGTGAGATATACAAAATTTACTGGGAATAAAAATTTATAACAAAAGAGGCATAGGCACACCAGGCCCAATATTATATTAGCTGACAACATCTAAATTGCGTACATATTTTATGTTGCTACACATAATATGGAGAATGTTAAAATAGTATGTAACAATAAAGGTTAGAGGTATAGGAAATTAGCATATTTAATTTTAAACAACAGTGACACATTGAACATATACTGCCAGTACAAATAGTCCTGTCAGCAACTAGTGTGGTGAAAGTGACCGTGAATGATACATTGAAACTTATAATCTCAAGGCGGGTAATTTCAATAAAGTCTTTCGAGCAACGGTGCTTGAAACATACCACATTATCCACAGATGTCTTAGATGGGATACTTGATGATAACATTTGTAATTACTTTGGTAAAACCTGTAATTGTAAACTAACCAGTGTAATGCTGAATGGAGGGCTCTTTATGTTGCAGAAGGAATTGCCCGTCTGAAAGAGAAGGCAAAGAAGAGAAAGGGTAGAGGCTTTGGAACTGAAAATTCAGCTCGCGAAGATATCCGAGAATATGAGTCAATGGAGGTTGATGGGGATGAGGAACCAGGACCTCAGAGATGTGAGTGTAACTGGCTTTATTTTGAAAATGCTTGTGTGCAGCAATACCATTTTGCCAAAAATTTCAAAGCTGTTCTGTTTTGTAGGCCTTTTAATGTTGTGCTAACTCTGGAAGAACTTCAGTATAGTGACCACATGAGTTTTGGTTCTGAAAACAGGAATGAGAGTTACATGTTACGTATCCTCTGTCAGCTCATACCAAGGTGGTGGTAATCCCATTCAAGTGCTCTCCTTACATGTAGCTTGGGTCATTGTGATATGTACCATAATCTGTACTTCTTTACTAGGTCTAACACAATCCATTCAAACTTATCCAGTTTTTTATGTTCCACAGAGTTTGGGATATTTTTAAAATTACACCTTTAAATCTATTTGAGATGCTTCTTTATCTTTCTTTCACAGAGACCCATTATGCTGTTTTAACTTAATTATTATTAAAGGATTATTCAGTCAATATAACTCTCTTTTTATTATAAAAATGATTAAAATAAATAAGAGGAAGACAGTGGGCAATTGTTTTTGTTTTGAAAGAGATCACCTCCTTACAGAGATTTTTGTAATTAGGAAAGCTGTATAAAAACTAATTAACATGGCTTGAAATTACATAATTATAACCACCTGTTCTCACATACTTGTGATTTTGTTAAATTATTTTCTGTTTAAAGAACTTCTGTCATGTAAAAAGTGGTAAAAGTATAAAATATTCTGTATCACTTTTCTCTTTCATACTAAAATCAGTTCAGTTTCTTTTATGTTGTGTTATAACAGATTGTCCTGTTTTCAAGGCCTTAGGCCATTTCTTTGAGGTCTGTATAGAGGCCAGGGTATTCAGACAGTGGGTTGGGCAGTTGCTCCTCTCCACCCACATAGCTTATATGTATGTCTAGAGAGAAAGAGAAAACTGTATGTCAAATAACATGCAAAATTCATATTGTTGAGCTTAGAGAGCAAAGAGTCAGTAAAATTGGGGGGGGCGCTTACAGAAATTTTAGTGGAAATGGGAGGATTTTGTGAACAGGAAGTAAGAAGTCACTTTTGGTTGTGGGTGTCGGAGAAGACACTGTGGGTGACAAAACACACTTTTATAATCTAGTGTCTTTTTCATGTGTACATAAAATTTATTGTTAATTACTCTGTTTGTGCTATGTTTGTGACATGATTGTCATTTGTGTGATTTATAATATAAGATTTAACCAGCATGTTTGAGATCTAATGATGCAAAGAAATTAACCAGTGATACTGCATTCAGCATATATATATATAATATGTGCATAAACTCTTGGTGTAGTTTAATTTCCCTGAAGCTACACAACATGATTATTCCTTGGGAGAGAAGTGTCTGAGGCTGACTGAGTAAATTTCATAAAATCTTGAAGGATATTGTGAAAGGACAGGTGGTTACAATGTATCATTTTGTGCAACCTATACATTTCTGAAATGCTTTGAATGTTGTTAGGAAGAATTTTATGTAGTAAATGGCAGATGTGACCTTGAAGCACACAAGATGCCAGGCCAACAATGTAGTGGTATTGCACTAAGAAAATGGCCTCCATGAACCAGAACACAGTTATGGACATACGGAATGAGGAATGTATGAGGACATCAGTCCACCTTTATGCATATAAAAATCATGCATTTCTCACTTCCATTGACAGAAAGGATAAAATAATTCTGTTATTGAATGAAAGGGATTTTTAGGTTATTTTATGTTGGCTAATTTTGCATGATAATGTGATATTTCAATACCAAACTTCTGAACCATTTGACTCATAGCTTCTGAAGTTAATATGGCAGTTAAACAGTTTTATTAAGCACTTTGATTATTTATTTTGGCAGCTGTGGAAGGATGGATTTTATTTGTCACGTCTGTCCATGAAGAAGCTCAAGAAGATGACATCCATGAGAAATTCTCAGAATATGGGGAAATAAAGAATGTGCATCTGAATTTGGATCGACGGACAGGATTTCTGAAGGGATATGCCTTAGTTGAATATGAAACATTTAAAGAAGCACAACAGGCAAGAGAAGCTTTGAATGGAGCAGAAATTTTGGGACAGGCCATTGGTGTTGACTGGTGTTTTGTTAAGGGTCCAAAAAAGTAAGTAACGCCTTCATAGTAATTTTTCCATAAAGTAATTTACATGTGGTTGGTTTTAATTACAGTCACACTCTGATAAAGTGACACTGTTCTCTGCAGCTTGTGGCAGTAAAACAAAATACTGTATCATAGAGACATTCTTATAATAAAAGCCAACAAGATGCTCTATTTCTCATCTTTATTTGGTAAAGAACTCTACATGTTTTGGACAGATTTACTGTCCATCATCAGGAGTCTTAATACTGTATTCACAGCAATTGGAATTTGTCATACTAGTTATGTTGACTGTCTGCTAGCGAAGTCATGATGGAGCTCCATCCTGACCTTGCTAGCAGATAGGCAAAACAGGCAACATAACTAGTATGACAAATACCTATTGCTGTGAATACAGTATTAAGACTCCTGATGATGGACAGTAAATCTGTTTGAAACATGTAGCGTTCTTTACCAAATAAAGTTCAGAAATAGTGCATCTTGTTGGTTTTTATTATAAGAATATATCATAATGCATGGTCCTCTGAATGTCATATTCATCAGTGCCCAACAAGCAAAACAGAATATCAATATAAGAACACCAAAGAAAAACTGTATCATAGAGAATTACTGTAGGTAGACTTTAATGGGTGCTAAGTCAGGGTGGCTACATATTGAGGTTTGCCGGTATTTTCAGAAATAGTTTGGGTATGAGATTGTTCTGTCAACTCATACATATGGTATGTATAGGTATTGTTGATATATACAGTTTGCTTTTGCCATGTTAACACAGTAATAACATAAATCCAAGTTTTGTGTGTTTCCCATTGTGATCATTTGTTTTTTTACATTTGAGATTCCTGATTTCATTACAGTTAGTTAAGAAAACTTTCTGGATATACAAAATTTTTGTATAACCAGCATTTTTAACTCTGTAAGTGGCATGTTGCTGTCTCTTCCTCAGTGGAATGTTTAATATTCTTCAGCGCATAAATATATGAATGAAGTCGTTAAATTTTCCAGGATTTTCGCTCATCTTAAAAATAAAAATTACTTGGTCATTTTTAACCTTTAAATAATGGGTTTTAAATTGGTATAACTGGATCTGTGCTATGGGGTGGGTATTTGAAGTTTAGTGCCTGCTATACTCTTTATCCTGGAGGGTAGGTATTTAAATTTTTAGTGCTTGCTTTGTGTACAATGTAAATATTATCTGAACAGAGAAAGATGAATTATGGGAAATTTATTTTGTGAACAATAAAATGGAGATTGTGCACCGCATCTGAAAAATGCAGCAAGTATCCTCCTTGCCTGAATATATAAAATAAATTTCTAGAGGGATGTTTTCCTACATGCATCATACCTTTAGTACATGTGTAAGATAAAGGTTAAAAAATATGGATATTATTTGAACAAAAAAAAAAGGATAAAATTATACAACAAATGAAATTTTGTGGGGAAATAAAACAGAGATTGTGCGGCACGTCTTATGAATGGCGGTAGTTATCTTTGTTGGCCTAAATAGGGAAAATAAATTTCGGGGGGTGTTGTCATGTGTGCATCTGGTACAAAAGACGTCATATGTCTGACGACTGTAAATTGCATCCAAAATATAGGATGCAGATGAACATATACATTAATGCAACAAACACTAATTGAAAGACCAGCCGTTGAGAGCTTATAAGAGTACTTTTCTGTATCATGCCTACATGAAACTTAAGATCCATTTTTTAGTCATACCCAATACTGTTAGCATTTAGACTCCATCATTATGCTAATGGAATGGAATCTGTTTGCTGTCAAGAAGTCTGTATTGCCTTGACACACTTGTGTGTAGCTCCAAAAATAGAGATATTTTCAACATTTTCCTCATGGAAAAATAACATTTGTAGTCAGGTTTCAGGTCAGTTCCTTGTGACAAAAGGAATGTTAGCAGCATGTTACAGAGTCTGTTCAAATTATTATTGGACTGATTAAATAAAATACACTACGTACCACATAAATTTTGTTAAACATTGTCTCAAACACAAACTGAATTACTTCCATATCTGCAGTAAAATTTGTGAAATATAGTACCTCCAAGACCAGAGGGTTGCCAGATATCATAGTTATTGTATCACAGAACATTGTATGTAACATGTAGGGCATATCTTAGTGTACTTAGGAATCTCATGGACATACCTAACCAATTAATTAGTCACTTTATATCCCATTTTTCCAGCTGCACTTTCTGTACCCTTTTCAGCATTGCTTACATAACATATTGTAATCCGAAAAAGCCAACAAGACACCAATATTTAGCCCTTCTAATCATCATATTCACAACACTGCCACTAGTTGATGCAGTATTTAAGTGTAATAGGCCTCTAAGTCAGTGTACATGTAATACAGCATTCCATATTGTTTATATCCTCCATGTTCCATCGCTGTCTAGTGTTGGTCCATATATTTTTCTAAGTACCCTTCTTTTGAAAACCAGTAGGCGATTTTGTTCTGTGACTGTCATAGGCCATGTTTCACAACCGTATGTTACAGTAGGTCGTATAATAGATTTATATATCTGTAGTTTACTGGCAGCATTGCGATCCTTGTTTTTCATATTAAATATAGTGTCAAATGCAATATATAATAAAGTGTATTGTCAGAAACTAAAATACAGCTTGTTGACGTAAAACAAGCTGAAAAACATTATTCATGAATGTTGTCACACATAGTTAATATTACTTGCTTACTGAGCTATGGAATAATTGTGTGTGACTGTGTATTTACAACAGTGTTATTCCACTGTGTTTACAAATAATGTGAATCTGCATTTATGATTTCAGGACAAGGAAAAGCAGACGAAGGAGATAAACATGGAATACAGCTTTCATCCTGTTCAACACAAGCTTATGGAGTATGCCTATTTCAAGAACACACTAAGTTTCTTACGATATGTAAAATGTCTCTGTCTTTTGTGTGTAAAACAAATAAAACAAATTGTATGTTACTTGTAGTTAAATACATTGTAGCCCTCTTTGGATGTCTTTGGGAAAATTCAACACATTAGACATTTAAGCAAAAATGTGTTAAAAGGGTGAGCCTGAAAACATATTCTGTAATTCTGCATTGGAAGTTGACATTCAATGTACTACTGTATTACCGTATGTAAATTGTGGATTAAGTGGTGCAGTTGCACCATCAAATCACATTTTAAGCTTTACCTTTTTGGTGATTTTGACATTCTTGAACACATGACAATACATTTTTTTTTACACACAAATGGGATATGAACAGTTTTTTTCTGGAACCATACCTAACTACAGATTCTACCTTCATGTATTTTTCTGTTTCCTTTTTCTGGCTTATCAGTTTACTTACATACTCTGAATAGTCTTCATTTAATGTGACTGTACTTAAAGTTGACACAGAAATATTACATTCTTTGTTTTCTCTCTCTTCCCGAAGGAGCATTTTGAGTAGCCTTCACATTATTCATAATGTCCAGTTTTTCTTGAACTGGCAGGAACTTATGTTCTGTGGCAGTTTTTGATTCAGCCACACTGACAATGTGTCCAGTGATTAATTTGTCTACAGAATGAAAACTGTATACACACAATGTGAAGTCTATATGATATTTATATAAATTTTGCACCCAAGAGTCCTGCAAATTATTGACATCAATTAAGCCTTGGTTTTTAACAACCATGCTGTGACACACTAAGCGTAGTGCATCACAGCATGAAATGACCCCTGTGTGAGGCACAGATGATGGTTTTTAAGGACGGGGGATAACTTGAGCTGTCAATGATGACATGCTTGTGCTATGAATCATCGGGTTTGCTGCTGTAGGTAGTCACTGTGTAGTTGTTGCAGAGTGAACATGGAGGTGCTCTTACCTGCCATAATACTTGAAGACGAGGAAGATGATTATTTACTGTATGAATGAGGGTGCAACGGACATTTTCAAGAATAGAAAAGATGAAGGATACTATTCCACTTTGATAGAAAGGTATTTTATGGACAGTGAGATGAAATTCAGGGAATTTTTCAGAGTTTTGAGGGACAGTTTCCATTTAATCTTGACAAATAAAGGAAGACATAACAACTCAAAGCTGCAATTGAAGGCAGACACCGATTTCAGCTGAACAAAAGCTGTGCCTTACGCTAAGGTACGTAGGCAAACAAGCAATGATATTTAGCATAGTTTTATTAATTACACAGTCAGTAATAACCATAACCCAAAAATGTAAACATACCAATCACCTGAACTTGAACTCATCAGCAAAGCTGGAAGTGTTGGGGTCAAATTCATCATTTGCATTGCTTCTCCCTTCCTTTCCATTCTGAAGAGGTGTTGGCGTTGGTTTTGGTTCTGAAGGAGACATGTGGCTACGTGAATCAGTTTTTGGGCTTGGAGAGTACAACATTTGAGCAGATGACTGGCAGTGTGCTGGCAGAACATTACCATGACAAGAATAACAGGGCACTTGGTAATCAAATGAAGAAGAAGAAAAATTGTGAAAAGGTAAACCCGAAGCTCAAGCAGCTGCACAACACAGCGGCATCTGCGCAATGTCACGGCGGGCCACTCACGAGCGCGACCCTTAAAAACCACAGCTTTGACTTCTGTGTGCCACATCACGCTTACACAGGTGTCACTGTGTGGTTGTTAAAAACCAAGGCTTTAGCCCTTTGACACCTAACTTCATATATAGCTGTCTTCAGTGATGCTCAAACTGCAACATCTGGTACAGATGATACCCATTTTATGGCCTTCCTTATGCAGCTCTGATTTAAATTTTAGTCTCCGCACCTTCGTCTTCTTAGCATTACAGGTCTGTAAGTTTGGCCTTGGCTTCTCTCATGACAGATGGCCACACACTTCTGTCCAGAACTCTTGTTCTCCCCCTTTTCACATCCACCTTTATGTAGGTCTTTTCACTCCCTCCTGGTTTGCCTTACAGTTACTTCATTACTGCCCTGTCACCATCCATTCTCACAACATGCCCAAGCCATTCCAATCTATGTACTGTAATTACAGTAATGATATCTAGAGATTTAAATTTGTTGTAAATTTCTTGATCCACTTTTATTCTCCAGGAACCATTTTCGTATGTTGGCCCATATATTTTTCTCAAGATTTTCCTTTCCCACATCTCTTAAGTCTCTTTCCATTTTATTTGTTAGGGTCCACAATTTGGCACCATAGGTCACAATTGGTCATGTTGTTTGATAGAAACCCACTCTTAATAAACGTGTTACCTACATTTTCTTTAGTATACGGCCTAGTACATGGTAAAACTAATTACCAAGGAGCCTAGATATTTAAACACTTCTACCATTTTGTATCTGTCCACTTCAGATTCTTCTGGTGGTCTGCACATCATACCAAGCATTTAATTCCAGTGCCAAATCGTTAAACCCATGCTTCTTCACCTTGTGGGTTGACCATGCACTTTGAGGTAGTGTCTAAGTTGTAAGTTTTGTTACAGTGCAGTAAGAATATTTTGGACCCTAAATTTGTTTCTCGTTCATGGTATTAACATAAAAATGGTTGGCAGAAGTGTATATTATCATGAAAATCCTTTGTCAGTCATGTAACAATAATTGGTTTCAAACATTTAACAGGCCTCAATTAACATGACCTACTTATTGATCAATAAGAGGGGTGGTGGTGGAAATGGTTCTACTGGCTTGCAGATGTATGTCACTTCTTACATGTGTTCCAGTGCAGAATGAAGTTCTGCTAGTGAAAGTGAAAACAGTGCATTCTGATTACTTTTCATGTTGTCTTCAACATGAGTATTATAACCATGAACTATATCCTTTAACATGTGCCACAATTAAGAATCACACAGATTTAGATCTGGCATGTTGTTACCAAAAGTATTATGTAAACAATGTACAGAATTGTTTGCAGTGTGAGCTGTTGAACTGTCTTGCTGAAGAAGAGTGTAGGTTCTGTCCTAATCAGACAAATGTTCAAAAAGTTTTGTCAGAATGTGTGACATATAGATGTGAATTTATGTTTGAAGCGGGGTTGGCTCCATAATCCTACCCGCACTTAGCACATCATGCACAAACCTTAATGTTTTGTAATAGTACTTCATGGATTACATGAAAAAACTGTTATTCTGACAGTTCCTTTATCCATTGAGAGCAAACCAAGTTTCATGACTAAAAAAGTACATGTGTGGAGTGTATTTCTTTAGTACATACCCCATGAAGTTACCAGTTCACAAATTCAGTATTTGTTTCACATCTGTCATAGAATTTATGAACAGTTGTCTTATATGGATGTCCATGCAGCATTTGTATTAAATTTTGTGCTGATGCAGACATGTCCATCTGCTGTGCAAGTCAGGCCAGTGGTTTGCTTGAAGGCATCCCCAATCTAGCACCAATTTCATCCACATTTTCCTTTGCATGCATCTTTGACGTGTTCTCATACTGCCTAGAAGAGGACCTGTTGCTTGCAGCCTTTTCAGGTAAGTATTTGTTTTACCAATTGAACTGGTGTGGCAGGAAAATTTCAACTTAATATATGACACTTCTTGCAGAAACTGTATTTGATATATGTACCATACAAAAATCTGCAAAGCAACTGCAGATGACTGATACAGGGTTCACAGCCCCTCTGTTAAGCAGCATGGGAATAAGCAGGTGAGGTGGCTTGGTGTATGACATAACCCTATGCAAAGTGACCATTGATTGTTATTTAAAACAATGACTGTATGATGCTTATATAGTGTCATCTCAGGTACCTTTAATCAATTTACAAAGAGATGCTACACTAAGGGCCAGTTTACACGAGGCCAGTAGAGAGGCAAGGCAATTGCACAAGTAACATGCTGCAAGCTAATTGCCCCGTTTGGCCGTTAACTTTCCTGAATATCAAGGCAAGACAAGTTGCCTGACAAGCTGCCAGGCAAGGCAAGTGAATAGAAGGCAGTTCTATTTTTGAGGCAGCTTGCCTTCCCCCACCAACACCAGCAGG
>JGI20166J26741_11200004_pt1 | contig 14194 bp, 8 predicted proteins | sample TergutCu122P5_FD_26741 | JGI IMG/M metagenome (IMG submission 26741)
GACGAACAGCAACGTCGGGTCGGCGTACAGCAGCGACGCGCTCGGCACCGCGACGTGACCCTTGGTCTCGAAGAAGCGCACGAAGCGATTCGCGACCTCGGCTGTTCTCATGTTCCCATCTCCTCCGGCGGATCGAGCGCGGGCACGGCGGCCCAGGGCGGTCGTGAATCACCTTACCCCGCCGATGCCGACACACGCCGACGGCGCCGCGCACGGACGTCCGGCCACCCCGGGCCCGTAGAGTGGAGCCACCCGAGCTGAGAGGAAGCCCATGGCGAAAGCGCGCCCGGCACGCCGAGCCGCGTCATCGTCCACCGTGGCGCGGTCACGCGGGCTGGCGAAGTCGAGCTGGTCCTACGGCGCCCGCCTGCTCCTCCGCCAGATCGGCGCCCATCAGGTGACCGACATGGCCGCCACGATGACGTATTACCTTGTCCTGTCGATCTTCCCGCTGCTCCTCGTGCTGGTCTCCCTGCTGAACCTGCTGGGCAGCGCCGACGCCGTGGTGCCAGCGCTCGAGCAGACGCTCGGATCGGTGCTCCCCGCCGGCGTGGTGGACCTACTCTCCACGACGATCCGCGGGTTCCTCACCAGCGCGGGCGCCGGCTGGATGCTCGCGGTCGGCGTGCTGACGGCCCTGTGGTCGGCGTCGAACTACATCGGCGCGTTCATCCGTGCGATGAACCGCGTGTACGGCGTCGTGGAGGGACGGTCGATGGTGCGCCGCCGGGCGCTCCAGTTGGCCCTCACGCTGATGCTCGCCGCGTCCATCGGCATCCTGGGGACGGCCCTGGTCCTCAGCGAGGGGGTCGTCCGCTGGCTCGCCGATCACCTTCGGCTCGGTGACGGTTTCGTCGACACCTGGACGGCGCTGCGCCTGCCGCTGATCGGATTGATCGGGATGGTCCTCCTCGCGGTGCTGTACTACTTCGCCCCCAACGTGCGCCGGCCGCGCCGCCGCGTCGCCTCGCCCGGGGCACTCGTCGCGCTGCTGCTGTCGGGCGTGATCGGGTGGGGCTTCGGGATCTACCTCAACGTGTTCAACGGCGCCGGGAGCTACGCCAAGACGTACGGCGCCCTGGCCGGGGTGATCATCGGCCTGTTCCTGATGTGGCTGATCAACGTGATGATCCTGATCGGAGCGGAGGTCGACGCCGCCCTGGAACAGGTGATCCAGCTCCGCAGCGGGCTGGACGCGTCCGGCGGGCTGCTGCTGCCCCCGCGCGACGGCAGCCAGGCCCGCCGCAGCCGCACCGGGCAGGCACGCATCACGGACGACGCCGTCCGGTTGCGCGACGCCGCGCTGGCCGTCGGCGCCACGCCGTCGGCGTGGTACGCCGCCAACGCGCTCACACCGGACGCCGATCCCCTGGGGCAGGAGAGCACAACCGAGCCGCTGTGGCGCCACATCACCGGACGGACCCGGCGGGTTCAGCCCGCCGATCCGCCCGCTTCGGCCGATGAGTGACCCGTCCGTTCCCCCGGGTGGAGCAGGGCCTCGATGGCCGCAAGCCGCTCGCCGATCTGGGCCTCGTTCCCGTGGTCGGTGGGGCGGTAGTACTCCCGGCCCGCCAACTCATCCGGCAGGTACTGCTGCGGCGCGACCGCGTGAGGCCAGTCGTGCGCGTAGCGATAGCCGACACCGTGGCCGTACCGCGACGCCGTCTGATAGTGGGCGTCCCGCAGGTGTGCCGGCACGAGCCCGATCCGGCCCGCGCGCACGTCGTCGATGGCCTCATCGATCGCCGTGATCACGGCGTTGGACTTCGGCGCGGTCGCTGCCGCGATCGTCGCGTGGGCGAGCGTGATCCGGGCCTCCGGCATCCCCAGGAACTGCACCGCCTGGGCGGCCGCCACCTCGGTCTGGAGCACGCTGGGCGCGGCCATGCCGATGTCCTCGCTCGCCAGCACCAGCAACCGGCGCGCGATGAACCGCGGGTCCTCCCCCGCCTCCAGCATGCGCGCCAGGTAGTGCAGCGCCGCCTGCACGTCCGAGCCGCGCACGCTCTTGATGAACGCGCTGATCACATCGTAGTGCTGGTCGCCGGCCTTGTCGTAGCGCACGGCGGCGCGGTCGACGGCTTTCTCCACATGCTCCACGTCGATCACGGACGAGCCCGTCGACGCGGCGACCGCGGCCGCCTCCTCAAGGTACGTCAGCACCCGGCGCGCATCGCCGCCAGCGAGGCCGATGAGCACGCCCCGGGCCGGATCGGCCAGCTCGATCCGCCCGCCGAAGCCACGCTCGTCCGCCAGCGCCCGGTCGACCAGCACGGCCAGGTCCGCGTCCGTGAGCGGCTTCAGGGTGAGCAGCAGCGAGCGGGACAACAGCGGCGCGATTACCGAGAACGACGGGTTCTCCGTCGTCGCGGCGATCAGCGTGACCAGCCGGTTCTCGACCGCCGGGAGCAGCACGTCCTGCTGCGCCTTGTTGAAGCGGTGCACCTCGTCGATGAACAGCACGGTCGCGCGTCCGCGGGCCAGCTCGCGCTTCGCCTCGTCGATCGCGGCACGCACCTGGGCGACCCCGGCCGTCACGGCCGACAGCTCGACGAACCGGCGGTGCGTCGCCTGCGATACCACGGCCGCGATCGTCGTCTTGCCGACACCGGGCGGACCCCACAGGAACACCGACATCGCCGTGTTGCCCTCGACCAGCCGGCGCAGCGGCGCGCCGGGGGCGAGCAGGTGGTCCTGGCCGACGATCTCCTCCAGTGTGCGCGGCCGGAGCCGCACCGCCAGCGGCGCCTGGTCACCGGCGTGGGCCAGCGACCCCAGCGACGCCGGGACGCCCGCACCCGCGCCGTCGTTCCCGAACAGGTCCTCGCCCACGGGGCAAGCCTACGCATCCGCGCCGGGCGGCACGGCACGACCACCGTTTCGGCTTGTCAGCTACTCGCCATGCCGCGCCATGCGACTCGACTTGACATGCCTCACCGATAGGTCTATCGTTATATCGTTCGATCTATCGAAAGGAACACAGATGCAGAACGCCAACAGTGACTTCCCCCGTCGCCCCCACCATGCCCGCGGCCACCACGACTTCGATGGCCCGTTCGGGCCCGGCGCCGAGCGCGGCTCGCGCCGGCGCGGCGAGTTCGGCTTCGTCCGGGCCGCCGGCGGGCCCCGATTCGTCCAAACCGGCCCGTTCGGCGCCGACCCCGGCCGGATGCGTGGCCGCCGCGCTCGGCGCGGCCTGGTCCGCGACAGCGTGCTGGTGCTGCTCGCCGAGCACCCGCGCAACGGTTACCAGCTCATGACCGAGCTGGCCGAGCGCACGCTTGGCGACTGGCAGCCCAGCCCCGGCGCGATGTATCCGTGCCTGGCCCAGCTGGCCGACGAGGGGCTGATCGAGCAGGTCGAGGTGGAGGGCCAGCGGGTCTACCAGCTCACCTCCGCCGGCAGCGCGCTCGCGGCGACCCTGAACCCCACGCCGTGGGCCGATGTCGACGCGCCCCTGTCCGGTCGGGTCGGCCAGGCGACCCAGGCCCTGTGGGCCGAGTTCCGCCACCTGGCAAAGTCGCTCCACCTCGCGAGCGAGCAGGCCACCCCCGCGCAGCTGGCGGCGCTGACCGTCCAGGTGCAGGCCTGGCGGCATGGCGTGTTCGCGCTGCTGGCGACGGGCGACGCCGCCGAGTGACGGCCTCCGCCCGGCGATCCGGGCCGCCGGGGTGACAACCCCGGCGGCCCGTCTCATGTATCGAGACACCGCGCGCGGGCGTAAGGCCGTGCCACAATGGCACTACGGGACATCGCAGGTCCCCGACCGCTCGCCCCCCACGACCAAGGTAGATCGCCATGCCGATGCCGCTCACCGACCTCTGCTTCGAGGATGCTTGTCACCGGTTGGACGCAGCCAGCCGGGATCTACGTGACTCGCTCACCCGCACGATCCCGGCCCTGGCCGAGACTGCGTGGCACTCCGACAAGGTGCGGGTCAGAGTCGAACCGTCCGTGGAAGACGGCCGGCGTCGGCGCCGTGGCTTCGGCCCGCGCCACAAGACCGAGGCACGCCTCGACGCCGCCGATGCCGAGACCGCCTGGCAGGTGTTCGCCGGGTTCGGCGAACACCACGGGCTGACGGTTCATCGCGTGCCGGACGAGGAGGATACGCTCCAGCGCTACCATTTCGCTGCCCGCAGCGACGCCGGGGACGAGGTGCGTTGCCTCATCGACCTGCCCGGTCCGTGGAACATCCCCGCCGTGGCGCTCGGCGTGTTCGTCGGCCCGCGTTGGCGACGCGACGGCGCCGCTACGGACGCGAATCGCGCCGTCCTCGCCGCCTAGGCGGCAGCCTTCGCCGGTACGGCGTCCACCCCGGCCTCGCGCCGCTGCAGCGGCGTGATCGCCGCCGGCGCGCCCGTCAGCGGGTCGAAGCCCGCGCCGATCTTCGGGAACGCGATGCAGTCGCGAATCGAGTCGGCGCCCGTGAGCAACATCACAATCCGGTCCCAGCCGAATGCGATCCCGCCGTGCGGCGGCGCGCCGTACTGGAACGCGTCGAGCAACCAACCGAACTTCTCTTGTGCCTCCTCGGCGCCGAGACCCATAACCGCGAACACACGCTCCTGGACGTCGCGGCGATGGATGCGGATGCTGCCGCCGCCGATCTCGTTCCCGTTGCACACGATGTCGTACGCGTATGCCAGCGCGCTCCCGGGGTCGGTGTCGAAGGTGTCGAGGCAGTCGGGCTTCGGCGACGTGAACGCGTGGTGCACGGCCGTCCAGGACCCCGCCCCGACCGCCACGTCGCCCTCGGCCCGCGCCTGGCTCGATGGCTTGAACAGCGGCGCGTCGACGACCCAGCAGAATGCCCAGGCGTCGTGGTCGATCAGACCGCAGCGCTCCGCGATCTCGAGCCGGGCGGCCCCCAGCAGCTCCTGGGACACGGTGCGGTCCCCTGCCGCGAAGAAGATCGCATCCCCGAGGGCGGCTCCGGTCGCCCCCACGAGCCCGGCCCGCTCGTCGTCGCTCAGGTTCTTCGCCACCGGCCCGCCGAGCGTGCCGTCCGCGTCCACCGTGACGTATGCCAGGCCCTTCGCGCCGCGCTGGCGCGCCCAATCCTGCCAGGCGTCGAACTGGCGACGGGGCAGGTCGGCCCCGCCCGGCATCACGACGCAGCCGACGTACGGCGCCTGGAACACCCGGAACGGGGTCTTCGCGAAGTACCCGGTGAGTTCGGTCAGTTCCAGCGCACACCGCATGTCGGGCTTGTCCGACCCGAAGCGATCCATCGCGTCGTGCCACGTCAGCCGGGCCAGCGGCGTGGGCAGATCGTGGCCGATCAGCGCCCAGATCGCTGTGATGACCTCCTCGGCGATCTCGATCACGTCCTCCTGGTCGACGAAGCTCATCTCGACGTCGAGCTGGGTGAACTCAGGCTGACGATCGGCGCGAAAGTCCTCGTCGCGGTAGCACCGCGCGATCTGGTAGTAGCGCTCCATGCCCGCCACCATGAGCAGCTGCTTGAACAGCTGTGGGCTCTGCGGCAGCGCGTACCAGTTGCCGGGGCTCAGGCGCGCAGGCACCAGGAAGTCGCGCGCACCCTCGGGGGTGGAGTGGGTCAGGGTCGGCGTCTCGATTTCGGCGAACCCGTGCGCGTCCAGGACGTGCCGGGCCGCCTGGTTCACCCGGGCCCGCAGCCGCATGGCGTGGGCTTGGGTCGGCCGGCGCAGATCGAGATAGCGGTAGCGGAAGCGGACGTCCTCCCCCACGCTCGTTCGATCGTCGATGGGGAACGGGACCGGTGCCGACGGGTTCAGTACGGTCAGCGCGGCGACGACCACCTCGACCTCGCCGGTCGCCATCGCCGGGTTGATCGTGTCCTCCGAGCGCGCCTCGACGACGCCGCTTATCTGGACGCAGAACTCGTTGCGCAGCTTGTGCGCCCCGAGGCTCTCCACCAGGTTCTCACGAAACACGCACTGGCAGATGCCGGACGCGTCGCGCAAGTCGATGAACACCACACCGCCGTGGTCCCGCCGGGCGTCCACCCAGCCGGCGAGGGTCACCTCCCGGCCGATGTCGGCCTTGCCCAACTCGCCAGCCATCTGAGTGCGCAGCACGGTGATCTCCTCGCCTTTGTCCTGCCCCGCGTAGACGGCGCGGCGCAACGCGCCCCAGTCTAGCGTGCCGCGCTCTACGCGATCGCGACCACCGGCAGGAGGCGTGCACCTGGACCGCGCGGGCCCGGTATCCCGGGCGCCGCCACTGCGTAGGCATACGTGGTCTCGCCAACCGGTACGACACCGACTGCTGTAGCCCGTCTGTCGCCGATCAATCCGGGCGGTGCCACGCTCGCATCCGGTGCACCTCACGCATCGCTGGCATGACGCGAGCCAGAGCAGCCGAACCAATCAACAGCAGGGCGGCGGCGAAGAAGAATGATGTCGTCGCGGCGGGGGGCGCACCACCACCGGTCTCCACAAGAATGCTCTCGCGGCCACTCATGACAAGGGAAGCCGACCCATCCGCCACGCCGGTGGCGCTGGCCCCAGCTGGCCCTGCGACCGTGACTCGAACTCCGGGCACCGCCGTGCCCGGAGTCGCACCCGATGCGGTTCGGGTGATGTTTGGCGTCGCACCGCCCGTGGGGTCGGGATGACAGTTCGGCCATGTGACGGGTGCCGGAAAGGCGATCGGCGAGCCCGTCGCAACGTACGCGTCCATGATGGTCTCCGTCAGAGTCGACCCCGCGCCCGACGCGCTGGCTCTGAATGCCACCGAACTGCCCTGTGCCGCCTCCACAACTCCGGCATAGCTACCTCCGTCCGCGTCGCCCCGAGGAGGCGCTTGGGCGTTCAGACCAATCGGTATCCACGTAGCGCCCCCGTCTTCCGACGCGCTCAGCGAAACCTCCTTGACCGGTGCAGGCATCGACCCTGGCTGCTGCGAGAGATGCAGAACGACCGTCTGCGAGGTCGACCCTTGGTTGTGCGCATCGAGCCCTGGTACCTCGAACCAGACGGACCGTAACGGTTGGACCACATCGGCGGTGTCCGCCGTGTCGGGCGCTCTGACTGTCCACGCCCAACTCGCCGCGATATGGGTGGACACAGCCCAATCGGCGCCTGCGGTGGCGAGCGACTCTGTCATCAGGAGCGACTGTGTCGGCGTGGGCGGGATGACGGCGGTGAAACCAGCGACCCCCGAGCCTGGGTCGGCGGACGCCAGCGTCTCTCCGCTGTCGGCATCGGTCAGCGTGAACGTCACATCGGCGAAGCCGGAATCTACGGCGGCAGGGTCCACCTCGAAGTGTCCCTGGCCATCAACCAGCCCCGGGATCGATCCGCTCAACTGATCCCCCGCCCGCGTGATGGCCGACTCGGGGCTTGCGCCCAGCCCAAACGCATGGGTCTGGCTCCCAAACGCGAGGAGACCGTTCTCACCGGCAGCGTATCCCCGAGCCGGCGACTCGAAGATGGTCGTCGGCGCCGCGTCCCTCGCCAATCCCAGAGACGAGCGCACGCCCCATTCCACCCCTGGGCTCAGGTAGACGACGTAGCTGGACGGAACTGCCACATCGACCTCTCCGATGGGGCCCCCGTTGGTGAACGTGTCCACGGCGTACCGCTGTGCCCCCGTCAGCCTGTGCTCGATCGTGAGCGCGGCGGTGGACCCCGGCGAACCGATCAGCGTGACTGGGGCGTCCCGCGTCACATCCGCCTGGCCCATCAGCACGTAGGCATAGTCGGGCGTCTCGCGCCGGAGTATGTGCAGGGTGTTGGCTCCTGGCCCCGCCGACGCCCGGAGTCGATCGCCCGCCGGCCCGCCGGTAATCAGAAAAGGCAGACCCGTCGAACCGGTTGCACCCGCGTTGCTCACAGAGTAGGCAAGGCGCGCCGTCGGTTCCGCCACGCCCGGCTGGTCGGATGCCACGACGAGCGCGGAATAGCCCGCCGACGCGACCTGGTCAATCCACCCGACCACTGCGGCCAGGTCACCATACCGCGGGTCGGGGTGGTCCCAACGCAGCACCGCACCGTAACTAGGCCCCGGAGCCGGTGCGATCGCACTTGGGTCGACCGGTACCAGACTCACTGACGAACGGCCAAGGGGCCAAGCCCCACCCACGTCAGCGCTTGCCGCAGGCGAGCCCCCACAGGCATCGAACGCAGCCTCCACATAGGGCTGAGTCAGGGTTGCGGTGGCCGTGAGACCCCACGTGCCCAGCGCGGTGGCTGGCACGGTCGTCACATACAGTTCGGCCGGGACGGCAGAGTCCACCGCCTGGTCGGCGTACTGGCCATAGAGCGCCGTCCCGTCCGCCGCGCTGAATGTCGCCTCAACTGACAGATGTCCCTCTGAGGGCCGGTTCGACTGCACGGTCACCGGCTGTGTCCGCTCGCCGTCGAGGACAAGCGTCATGTCCTTGGTGAGATCGATCGGGGAGCCCAGCAGCATCGTTTCCACCAGTCCGCCCGACGCGGTGGTGCCAATGGCGTTGCCGGCCACCAGATATCTGCCGCGCTCGAGGCGAGCCGTGGCTTCCCCCTCGTGTGGTGTCAGGAACTGCGTCTCGCCCGTGTCCAGATTGAGGAGCACGAGATCGCTGTAGACCTCCACCTGGTCGAGGGCCACGCCCATGCGGTCCGTGGCCCGAATGGTGAGCGCATGGGTCTCCGGCAACATCGCCAGCCCGAAGGGCATCCTGATGTCGGCACCTTGCGAAGTGGTGGCCGTCACGTAGCCGCCGACATAACCGATGGCGACGGCTGACGTGTCGATGGTTAGGTCCACTGATGCGGTGCCTGCGGCGGGAACGACCAACCGATCGGTCGACAACGTTACGTCGGCGCTTGTCACATCCGCAACACCCGGGACGGCGGCCGCTGCGGCGGATCGCTGGGCCCGCGCCTGGTTGGGCGCCGACGGCATGGCACCAGTGCCGCCGTGAACGGCGTCCTCGACCGGCTTCCCCTGACTTTCGGCGAACGCGTCGCTTGCGGTCAACGTGATCGTCTCGTCGACCGCAGCGTTGTTCCGGTAGGAGATCGTCTGCGTCACCATCGACGGGTAGGGCGGCTCGAGCCCGCCCAAGTCGGCCACCGCCGGACTGACAACAAGCGTCTGAGCGAGAGCCGCCCGGACATCGATCAGCCCAGCCCCCTGCTCGAACACCCGTGATCCGTCCGGCAGCGCCCGGGCCGAGGACTCCAGCCTTGCCTTGAGCTCGTCGCGATCAAGCTGCGGCTGCGCCTCCTTCAGCACGGCGGCTGCGCCACTCACGAGTGGAACCGCCATCGACGTTCCCAGCCATCCCACCGTCGCGTATCCGTCGGTGCCGGCGCCCGCCCCGACCAGTCCGGTGGTCTCCCAGCCCATGCCTGACGGGATCGGATTGCCGGACTCGTCGAGAACGAGGCGACCTGCCCCCGGCGCCATGACCTGCGGAGCGACGGCGCCGTCACCGCGCCGTGGGCCCGTGGAGGAGAACCACGCCAGCGAGCCATCCTCCAATGTCGCGCCAACCGCCAGAGCCTCATCTGCCGTCGCCGGCGAGGACACTGTCTGTGGCGTCCCGTCGTTCCCCGCAGCAGCCACGATGAGGCAGTCGTATTCGCGTGCCACAGCGTCAACGAACTGATCGAAGAACGATGAACCGTTGTCGTAGACGCCCGGGCGCACCAGGCTGATGTTGATCACTGAGGCGCCCTGCTGCGCGGCCCACTCGATCCCCGCGAGCGTCGCCGAGTCGGACCCAAACCCCGCCGAGTCGAGCACCTTGGCGTTCACGAGCCGGCTACCCGGCGCCACGCCGGCGTACCGGCCGTCCGAGGCGGCCCCGGTTCCGGCAATCTCCGAGGCCACGAAGGTGCCGTGGCCAAACTCGTCGCTCGTGGTCCCCGAGCCGGTGAAGTCCTTGGACGCGATGACCTGGCCGGCCAGGTCGGGATGCTGATCATCGATCCCGGAGTCGACCACCCCGACAACCACGCCATGTCCGTCCATGCCTTGTTGCCGCGCGCCGTCCGCCCCGATGGTCGCCATCCAGACCGGATCGAGCAGATCCCGCGCCGGCGCGGACGTCCGCGACTGCGCCAGGGCGTAGTGCTCATCAAGCCACACCTGGGTAGGCGATGTCGTTCCCACGCGGGGCTGGGCCATGGCCGGCTCCTGATCGTCGCGCACGGCCGAGAGCAACTGCCAGGCCCGAGCGGGGCCCGATGAGGTTGTCGTATCCAGGCTGCCCGTCAGGGCAACGAGGGTGGAGAGCCGGGCATCAACAGTGAGCCCGAGCGCGGCAGTTCGATCGGGCGATGCCGCCAGAGCACCCGTGACGAACACCGGAACTGTGAGTTCCCTGCCCTGGCCGGATGAATCCAGCGCGGTCACATCGAACAGGGCACGGTCGAGGCCGTTCCCGAACAGCGCCTGCACGTCCGAGGGAACCACGAACCAGTGGCCTCTCACGGCGAACACCGCGAAGCGTGGCACCGAGCCATCCGGGCGCGGGCCGGGCACCACTCCGCGCACCATCCCATCGCTTGCCACATTCACCACATCGCCCGTGATGAGACCGACCGTCTCACCAGCACTGGCAACGCCGACATCCTGGCCACCAACGACGGGCGGCGGTCCGGCCCACGCCGCGCCAACGGAGCCCAAGCCCCCCGCGCAGGCCGCCAAGGCCACCCCCGCGCAGGCGGCTCGCGCCACCCAGATGCCACGCCGGGCGTGCCGCTGGTCACTCCTCATCACAGTCCCCCTCCCACGCCACCTCTCTCCAGGGGCGCATCGTCTGCCTTCGCCACACATCGGGCGTGCCTTCCGGTGCTGTCGAGCACGACACCAACCCGCCCAGATCACGACTGCGCATCGGAGTATTGGGGTGATTCCGTCCAGCAACGCCCGCCGTGCACGCATCCGGCGCTACGGAACCGCCGGGTTTTCGGAGAGGTAGGCATCGACCTCCGAGCAGGCGTCGCTCGACTCGTAATACAAGATCATCGCCATGTTGGAGCCGACAGTAATATCGCGCCTGGATTCCCGATAGCGCAGCCTAAGCCCCTGTGAGTACAGGCAGTCATCCTGGCTAGCCGGATGGATCACCAAATAGAGCATCCTGACCTCCAGCGGTCCCAGCGCCGTCTGGTCGAGCGGCACGCGAAGAGCCCAATTCTCCATCATTCCCGGCGGGCTGCCAGTGTCGTCAGCGCGCGGCGGGATGGACACACCGATGCCCACTTGGTGGTCCATGTCCGTGGTGAATGCATCGACAATCTCCACACCATGGGCACCGATGAGCTCGACGCCGCCAAAGGTGATGGTGTCCGTCGCCGAGTTGTTCACAAGGGTGGTGCCGAATGCGATGTCTCGACTGTCATCCCAGCGCATCAAGCCCGTGATGATAACCCCGTCAAGACCTCCCGGATCAAGGCTTCCGCGCGGAGCGTTCCCGCACGCCGCCAGCGAGAAGGTGGCGACGGCCATGACGACCGCCACCACCCTGCGCGCCCTAGATACCTGTGTCGGACGCAAAGATGACCCCCGGGGCAGGGGACACGGCCAATGCAGGGCCCCATACGCCGCAGATATAGCCCGCCGTGGTGCGGTGGACGATCACACTGGCGGTGGACGCATAGCCCGTTTGAGCGGACAGGTTGGCCTGAATGTCACTCACCGTGATGGCGACGCCGTTGCTCCAGGTGACTGCTGCGGTCGTGTCCTTCTTGACTTGGTCGCCCGCCTTGTACCACGAGCAGTAGCTGCTGCTCTTCGCCGTGGGATATGAGTATTGGTCACCATCGTAGCTGTAGTTGCCGCCCGCAAACGCGCCCGTGGGCTTCACTGTGTACGACAGGTTCGTGCGGAGGGGGCCGACGTAAACCTCCTCGCGATACCGCCCATATACGAAATCACTGCGAGCGTACGTGTTGTGCTTGCCATATTGCGCGGCGAATGTGATGGTGGCGGAGCTTGACACAGTCGTGGTGACGCTCTGCTTGTACGAGCCAGCCTTCCCCGATACCGACACGCCGACGCCCACCTTGCTTGACGCACCTCGCGAGTAGACCAACTGGGTCCAGGCGCCCGCCGTCTTGCTCGCCGTTTCGCCGATGATCACATGCTGGTTCCAGGTCTTTTCCAGCGTCTCATAATAGCAGGTGATGCCGGAACAGTACACGGAATTCGCCGCTGCGACACCGCCCGCCCCGAGGGTAGCGGCTCTGACTTGGGTGGCCGTAGCCGCGGTGCCGGGCACGGCCACATTTCCGTTGTGCGTGGCCAGACTGGCCGCCGTGACGGTGCCCCCCGCGCCCGGCACTGACCCGGCGGGCAAGGTTGCCGCCATCACGCCACCCGCCACGGTCCCGCCCGCCATGACCGGATCAGGCTGCAGAAGGTTCACCGCCTGTGTGCCCGCCTGGGACAGCGTGGGCACCACGATCTGCTGGAACTCCGAGTTCGTCGCGGTCAGTTTCGCCACCAGCCCCGCTTGCGGGAACGTGTACGCCCCTCCTGAGTCGGTGATGGTCGCGGCCACCAACTGGAACTGAATCCGCTGACCGACCTTCAGCACAGACGTCGACGCTTGCGACGGGGCCGCGAACATGAGCACCGGCACACCGGCACCGACCGTTCGGCCACTCGCTGCCGTCACCACGCCGCTCAGGGCGAACGGACCCGCGCCGCCGGGCGCCGTCACCCCGACCCCCGGCACCATCGCCTGCAGCGCCGCTAAGTCCGCACTCGTCGGGGCAGCGAACGCGGGCCCGGCCGGTACTCCGACCACCGCCACCCACACTGCCGCGAGAGCGACACCGAACAGACGACGTGACCTGATCTTCATTGCCATTCCTCCTTGCCAACCAATCACCGCTGCCACCGTGGCAGTCGGGGGTCGCAGAGAGAGAGAGAGGTTCGGTCCCGGGCGTTGGCCCGAGGGTGTAGGGACGTTCGACCGACTCTCCGGCGGCTGTGACACATGATGGCATACGAAATGGGGCCTCAGTGAAAGTATCTCGGATGCTGAGACGCTACAACATGAGGAGCGGTGATCCATATCTCCCGAAGCGGAGGTCGAGTCCGCCACCGGATCGCCCGTCGAGCCACGACACCGCGCCTTGGGCGCCAGCGGCGCCGGCCCGGTCACCCAGCCGAGGTTCCCACACCGACCGCATCCTCACCGCGGTGAGCGTCGCCACAAACCTCTCCTCCACCGTCGACGCCGCGAGCCGGCCCAGCCCGCCTGCGACTGGGCCACGGGGCTTAGGTGGGCCCGCACGACACCCGCCGTCAGCGAACGATGCGTCGAGTCAGACGGCTCGCACACCCGCACGACAGACATGCGGTCAAGCACAAGCGACGCACACGCCCACTCACCGGGCCCGGCAGCCGTCCCTACACGCGGAACTCGGCGAGGGCCTTGGCGGCCTGGTCGCGCCAGAGGGTGTAGGTCTTGATGGACTCGCGCAGCATCTCGGCCCGCTTGGTGTCGCCCTTCGCCTCGGCGCCGTCGGCCTGACGGGCCAGCTTGTCGATCTGGGCCGTGAACATGTCGACCGTGTCCTGGGCGCGCCGCCGCGCCTGGGGATCGGTGCGGCGCCACTGCTCCTCCTCCGCCGCGCGGATGGCGTCCTCGATGGCGCGCAGCCGCGTGTCGAGGCCGTGGATCGCCCCGCGGGGCACCATACCGAACTGGTTGTACTTCAGCAGCATCTCGCGCAGCCCGGCGCGGGCCGCGGTCGCGTCCGTGACCGGTAGGAGCGTCTTCTCCGCCTCGTCGAGCAGGGCCTGCTTGCCCTCCAGGTTGGCCTTGAACTGGGTGTCCTGCTCGTTCTGGGCGGCGGTGCGGGCGTCGAAGAAGCGGTCCTGCAGCCCACGGAACTTCCGCCACAGCGCCTCGTCGGTCGAGTGGTCGGCGGACCCGGCCTCCTTCCACCGCGCCATGAGATCGCGGAATGCCGCCGCCGTCGGCACCCAGTCGGTTGAGTCCGCCAGGGCCTCGGCCTCGGCGATGATCTGCTGCTTGGTCTTCTTCGCGGCGTCGGTCTGTTCGGTCCACTGGGCGAACTGGACCTTGCGACGCCGGGTGTACGTCGTGCGGGCGGCGCTGAAGCGGTGCCACAGCTCGTCGTCGGCGGCCTTGGACAGCCGCGGCAGCGCCTTCCACTCGTCCAGCAGGGTGCGGAACCGGGTGACGCCGCCCCGCCAGTCGTTGCCCTCCGCCAGTTTCTCCGCCTCGGCCACC
>JGI20166J26741_11202226_pt1 | contig 14191 bp, 7 predicted proteins | sample TergutCu122P5_FD_26741 | JGI IMG/M metagenome (IMG submission 26741)
ACATTACAGAAACCACATATTCCTGCCAGTTTCAATATGAATTTGGTAATCAGTAAGTGTGTAACAGCTGTCAAAGTTTCAAACTTCACTTGCCATTATCGGAAACCGTTCAACTTTGGACATGGGTGTTTTGGGTTATATCGGTATAGTTTAACATAAGGAACACCCTCCCGAAGTTTGGTCTCTTCCTCCTGTTACACCCTGTATAAAAACAGGTAGGGGTCAACAGTAATGTGTGGTGCAATCAGAAATGTTCCATCAAATACCAAAGAATTAAGTATAAAATACAACACACCACATGAAGTGACTGGTTCCAGTTTCACCCAGAAGTCATGGTATAATATATAAGAACATCCAAAAAATAAAACTGTGACAATATCTAATGTACCTTACTTTATATGCACAAACAGCAAAAATCAGAACTACTACAACATATCTCTGATAATATTTAATCCGTGAAAAGCTGGTATAGCCAGTGAACAAATTCAAAGTGTCAGATGATATAAAATTCAGTATGTATACAGGGTGGCACCCTCACCCACAAAAGCTGCCATCTGAGAAGCAGTGCGTCCAACTGAATTGGTTGTCTGACTTTTAGCCCCTGCCATAAGAAGCAGATGACACAACTCGGCATTTCCTGATAGGGCTGCAAAATGTAATGCTGTATACCCATATTCATGCTTTCCTGAATTGACATCTGCTCCCTGAAACAAACAGGCACAGAAATCTTAATTCTATCTGATTTTTCAGTGGATTTTATTTTCACACTACACCGCACACACTAAAATTCAGGAAGTGTTCCCACGACATCAGACACACGAAGTAATATCCACTGATGTAACTGCGACTGTAATTATTCAGGAAATTTTCCTGTACCGTAGAGAAGACATGGGAGAAGGAACACATGGGCCTGAGCTTTGAGGTTATCGTAACAACTAAGACTTGACTCACAATGTCGTCTTCTAGGTTATGACTGGCAGGGGGTTACTAACGTTTGAAAGAAACCTGCAGTTGCAGCTTCGTGTCAAATAAAACATCGGAAAGCGAAACGTTCGATTTAAATGATGCTACAAACTCCTGCTATATGTCTCTTAAACAGCAGTTCGTACATTCACATGATGCCATATTACAACTTTTATACATGACTAAATAATTTGTTACTTTTCAGCGCGCATCATTACACTGTTCAAGACACTGGCAGTCGTACCGGTGAACGTTTCGGAAGTACAGTGCATGACACTTACCCGATCCAGCAACATCTGCACAATTTCCTTATTCCCTTTGTAGGCTGCATGTTGCAATGGTGTCATTCCATTTTCATCGTAGATATCTACCTCTATTTTCTGTTGTACAAGGATATTTTTTAATCCATTTACATCATTATTGGCAATTTTAGCAAAAATATCCTTCTCAACGTCACTCACATCGTCGTTTGCAGGAGCCATGTTTTAGCTGTTGCTCGCCTCAGAGAGTTCGACTCTCGCAGTACCACGAATCGATTTTCGATTCAACATTTATGAATCAATGGAGTACTGAGCTATAATCTGTGGTACTGAGACATGTTTGAAATTCCGATTCCGTGACAACCAGACACGGTTTATACCAGCAGACATTACATACCACGTACATTCCATTCCCTTTCTCTGAAATTCGTTTAATGCTATGCGACTCCCAGCAATGCATTTCCCAAGTGGCATCCCCATTAAAATTTTGTACCTAATCATGTTGAATCATCTAGCTCAGGCATTAAATCAAAAGAATGTGTATGTGTGAACCCTAATTTGGATCCATGCAAATGCCAAAGTAAAAGTAAAATTTAATAAGATAATTTTAGACCAGCAGCCGCGTCACGTGGTTTACTCGCCATTCAATAAACTGATGGGGCTGCTAGCCTGTGAATGTTTTATTGAATTCAGTCGCCGTGAAAGCTTTGCATTGTATAAAAGTCAAATAGTTGTACTTGGATATGTGTTCAGGTTTTCACAGTGGTTCTCGATCAGATGCTGGTCTTTTCTTGAGTATATGCACTTTGTAGTGATTACAAGTTTCGACATTTCGAAAGAATGGACTACTTCCATCTTCAGGATGAACAAATTTGTTTGAGCAGATGCTGAAGCATCCACTCAAACCATTTTGATCTGATGGTGAAGTAACCAAGCAAAGCAGTGCAGATGGTAAGGATTAGATGATTATTTCAAAACAGCTTAATTAAGTTAAGCAGATTCACTTCTGCAGTATCCCAGCGAGAATATTATTCAAAACCACCCTCCTAACTGAATCATAGACTTTCATGAAGTCTATAAATATCTAATGCACTAACTCACCGTATTCTTCATTTCTCTTACATATTTGATAAATGCAGGTGTCAAAACCCACATTCATTATCCCCAGTAATCTTACCCACCAATGCTGTTAATCTTTTAATGGATGAATGTTGAATAAATTGTGTATATAGCTGGTAACAGTGATGTCTCAACAATTACTACAATCTGTTTGATTACTTTCCTCATATATGGGTTCAATGATTGTATCCTTCCACTCTAATGCAACTGGTCCCATCCCAAAGAGAATTAAGTTTATGTACCTCAGAATGTACCAACCTATTTCCTGCCTGGATTAGCTCTGCTGGAATTTAATCAATACAAGGTGATTTATATATTTTAAAATTTTCAATAGTTGTCTGAGTTACAATGGCATAGACTCAGTCAGTAGTGGCAGAGCTGTGTGTATTTCAGTCTGCTTGACATTTTTAACTCCATGTACACTGAATAAATTCAAAATACCATGTGAATGTGCAAGCAGATTGAACTTCTTATCTTTAATATTTAGTTTTTGGCTGGTAACCAGTGGCAAAACCTGATCTGGAGGTCAGGTCTAGCCAGTGGGTAATTGGATGGCATTGTGTACTCTTCAGCCAGATCTAACCTCTAGATAAAAATTTTCAACTGCTGGTAACACCCCTGAAATACATTTACGTCTCTACATAAATCTCCAGTATTCCTGTTCTTACTGTTAGTTTCAAGTTAATTAATTTTACCTTTCAAGTATTTCCCTCTTTTTATTCCTGAAAGGTCTACTAGTTTAATTTCTGAAATTGTTGAGATTATCTGCATTTCATGTCTTGGGTCATGTAACAAGTTTCTAACATTGTTCGATGAATCACATTTTATGCTGCTTCTGATTATACTGACTTGAATTCTTTAAGCTGAAACACTGATATTCCCTCAACATTTTCCCAAGCCTTATTTGCGTATGTCCAATGTCACATTTGTGGCTGAATGGATGAAAATAAATAAATAAATAAATAAATAACCTTTTAAAGCCCAGCAGTTTCTTTATATATCACAAGATGTAACATTCAAATTTCTACATGGTGCTCGCTTTGGTTTGTTTTTTATTTATCTCAGAACAGACAGCGACTTTTGCTTTATATATATATCATTATCTGACTGGTTTTATAACCATGGTGGAAAGTGTTCACTGCGCGGTACGGACTGATTCCTTATATAAAGCAGATTGCGTTTAGTCTTTAAAAGGTTAAACCATGACTAAAAAGCAACCACTAGTTTCAGCACATCCTAATTCTAAATGAGGAATTTTTTGGGTTGTAAAGTGGTGAGTGCATGGGACTGATCATTCACCTCCATCTAGTCCTAAGATTGAGCATGTGTGTAGCTGTATGACTACTTGGTCTTACACCTTCATAGCATGATGCTTAAGATGCAGTTTAAATTTACCTCTAACCACTAAAAATGTGATAGCTGGTGTACCAAATACAATAAAATTTAGTTACTTTTTAAAAGCTATATTCAGTTTTATTCCTTTCATCATTGTATCTGTAGGTTGTGTCTGATTGATAGAAGTTAGCATAATGGACTAACACGTGTGTAAACTAGTCCATGAACTACAAAAATATGTTTAATTCCAATAGAATATAACTGTCAATAAACACAGTAAATATGGTACTTCATTATTACATTAAGTCTGCTTTGTTTGCATGTTTAGGGAACATGAAACTTGTACAAAACTGGTAGGAATAAGATGCTGCCTTGTATATTGTGTCAGTTGTAAAATACTAAAATCATAAGTTCTTTGCTGTATGACACATTTATCTTTCTTATTAAATAGTAAGACAGTACTATACACCCCTTCTCCCATTCACAGATGGCTCATAGACAGTTCAAAATGCAATTTTACAACGCTTGTTTATAAATATAATATCTGCAGATACAAACAAAAAGTTGCACAAACCATACAAACTGATATGCTCTTTGTACACTTTATTGCTCCCTTTACAGCTGATGGGAGACCTGACATAAGCTCCAGTTATTTCACTTACAATACTGAGTCAAAATCTCTTCTTATACAACATAAATGTTCTATAGAAGTGTTATGCAAATATAGCATAACAAAATACACTGTGTTCCTTCTCATACTAATACACAATGATAATTATAGTGTTTCATAAACATAAATAAGTATACAGGTAGTTCGCAATTTATGTAATTTTATTTTTTGTGCTGGTGTTTTGACACGCCTCAAGAAAATAAGCCACTTTAATTTAAAATGCTAATTATCCACTATGCCTTATGTTTATATTGTATCAAATCTTAACCAAATTAAAAAAAAACTTGTTGACACATTTAACTACTATGTGAAAGGATTTGAAAAACAAAATTGGCAGAAAAGAATTAAAAAAGACACTTAACTGAAACCAATATTTCCTCATGAATTTATTTGCAACTAACATTCTACATGAGCAAATGCAATTACCTTTACTTGCAAGTTCAAACCACCAATTATGAATGGACCTGTAAGCAAACCTCCCAATGCTCATGAATTTTAATAAGAAATTACTTCTTAGTTTATGCTACCTTTATTTATAACAGCATTTTTCAGGAACATATCTATCATGTAAATTAGAGCTACCTGCATATTTATTTATATAAGACATCTATAACATTCCCTGTCTTATTTTTTACCTCCTAACTGAATACACGCAGTGGTCTCAACTAGTACAAATATGATATTTATCTATAATAACCACATAGCAGATCATCAGTTACATTCAGTGAATGTCACATAGTATTTGTTCTTTGCACATATGCAAAACCTACATCTACAATATGGACCCCACTGCATAAAACTTGTGGCATGAAGACCATTGAAGACTGCAATAATCCTACATATGTATTGTGCTATGTGTCACAGTAACATCTGGCTATACCATGTCAAGATTCTAGCCATATCACATACTATACAGAAGGAAACTGATTTTAATAATAATAATAATAATAATAATAATAATAATAATAATAATAATAATAATAATAGCCTAGACAAATATAAGCTAAGAGAACATTAATTTTAATGTTTACATATAAAATATGCTCCTAAAATTCTATTATATTTGAAATTATTGTTATTCAGTTGACGCACAATATTTCCTATACTAGCATCACGATATGAACAAATGTAATACTTATTTACAGGTTATGTATACATCAAATGCATTAATATGGTATGAAGTTTTATTGTATGTGTCTGGACAGATGCTATGTTCGAAAACCACCAATGGCTGTCATGGTGTCTTTCGAATTGCCTATAAAATCTATACGACAGAATAACAGACACATGTATACAGTATATGTGTATGTATCTATACATATATAATGTCCAATTCTCACACTGTGTAATATAGGTCAACATGTTTCAGATTATGCACACACGTTTTCAATGGTAACACACTGCACCATAAGATATATCAATTTATAATACTTCTTTACACCTTATATAAATATTGTTACAGTAACATATAACTTCCCATTTACATATATGATTTAAAAATTTATAATAATTAATACAGTCAACATTTGGAAGCACACTGAACAGTTTTATATATATATATTTATATATATATATACAGTACACCTTGTATATATTTTGCGTATGTAACAACGTCTATGTGAACTATACTAAAGTTGAGTTACTCCCTTTTTAAAAATCTGTTTTGGAAGTCAAAGTATACTAAATAATTTAATAAGGATGTGGAATTCCCTTGATTCTGTTCAGAGCCTTGAGCATGTGCGTATGTGTGTTGTTTATGAAGTGTACATGAAGTATTATGTACTCAATGCATGAAACATTGAAAAAATAAATTAAACTGATAATAGTAATTAATTTAGAGCTGATTATCAGATGGAATATATATTTATGCACACAAGTAACACTGTTCTTACCTTTATATGTAACAAAATGTAGACCAGAAATGTGTTTTATGGATCTGCCATGATGCATCACAATTTTAAACTATCTGATATATCAAGCACGACATAATAAGCAAAATTCACAATGAGAAAGTTCGGACACCATTTCTGAAGTTATGTGATAAATACAAACTGAACTTTCTGGTAAACTGTAATATCTCTGGTTCTACAATGCACATTTCTGACACTGTTGAGTTTCTGCATGATACATAATAACATATTCTAGGTTTTGCTGATTTTTGTTTTGTGTAGGTTGCATTACACAGCAGAAACACTGGCAGACTGCAGTTTTGTTGAGACTGTTGCATCTCAGGGATGAAGGGACTTGTGACCATTTGTTGTTTAGTATTTGCAATAAAATCAACTTTCATAACTAAATGTGATATATCTGTGTTACATGATGCATTATATAGGTTTAACGTATGAAACGATTAAAATGTTTAGGGCAATATATATTCAGTGATGGCACCAACACATGCACACATGTACACTAAAGTTCATTTACATAAACAGTGAAATCCTCGGCCAATGTGACCATCATCATTGACATAGCAATACAAAGGTTAGGTTAGGTTAAAAGTATAAAATCGCTTTTATAAAAATATATTAATATAAAATATATCAGAAGCAATGCATAGTTGTAATTACAATCGCATGAGTAAGCTCATATGATTGCAATTACACTTTGGCATTAGTTTTGATATATTTTATATTTATAGACTTTTATAATGTCATTTTATGCTTTTAATGATTCTAACCTTTTTATTTTTATATCTCTAATGATGGCCACATAGGTGGCTGAAACAATTAGGAGTTCATTGTATGTATAAATGAATTTTAGTGTACATGCATGCATTTGTTGGTGCCATCACTGTAAATATATTTGATCAACGCATGGATCATCATCATCATCATCATATAAAGTTTAGGGAAAATTCAATTTCATTTCAGTTTTTAACTTAGTACAGTACTTTAATATGTATTTCATTTCAGTGTACAGAAGGTCCATATAACTACTAGTACTTTCACTCTCAAAGTAAAGCTGTGCTTATAGTTCCAAATTAAAAATTATATTTAGAAAAATATAGAAGGAAAAAGCTTAAAAAGTACTTCTTGCCCACATTAACATACACCTTGGAAACACAGCCACAAAAAAATGTAGATGTTATTCTAAAATAGGGGCTAAAACGAAATTTGGAAGAAGTACAAAAGGAGAAGATAGGCATCGGAAATTCAATTAATGAATATCAGAATATGGTATGCTGAGCACATATTAAGAACGAAGGAAGGCGGCATTCTGAAGAATGTTTGAATACTAAACTAAAAGGAAAGCCCTCAAGAGAAAGATCATGATACAAATGGACACAGCATATTATGAAAAATGTCATGAAGAAAGAGGTAAGAAAACTGGAGGAAAATTGAGAAGGAAGAGCTGTGGGAAAACAAAGATAGTTGAACAGGCTTGGTTAGTAGGTGATGGAAATGTGCATGGTGGGGAAAAGTAAATGGCATGTACAGTGTACGATGGGATATGACTGCCACACTTCTAGCTCGATTAATTTAAGACATATGTAATACACATTGGTTTAGTGAAAAGGACACTACAGTTTTGATGAGAATTTGTATGCAAGATCTGTTAGTTTGCAACACTTCAAGAATGTGGTAATTGGAATCCAGTATCTACCTCTTAAGAGTACAAACAAAAATTATGCTAATGAGTAAAATTTTCTGTACAAGTATTATTTTAGATAGACTTACTATGACATCCGGTAGTTACATGAATTACTGTAATGTGTGTCATGTGTTTAACTTTGAACTAGTAAAGACGTTAACATGCATCTTTTCTTACTAACTGAAACTGTGATTAAAGCTTTCATGTTACTACTGACTCAGTTTTAAAGAGCTCAAAACTGAATTCATCTAAAACACAATTAAATTTGCAATCAGTTCCATATTCCAATAACAATAATTTTCATGGACATCATACACATTTCATTACATTATCATAATAGCATTATAAGTCTGTGCAGGAAGCTATAATTAATTCTACGTGCAGTGTTTCAGACAGAGCAACCAGTCACCTTTTGTAGGCCTAACATTGCTTACACTACAATTCTCTATGTGTCTATACATTGAAAATGTTAATACACTAATACTTTTTTTCACTACCATACTGCTAATATGGAGTACAGTAACTAATATTATGCTCTGACAAACTTCACTGGGGTGTCAGTTTTTACTCAGAACAATGATCCTTGTAATAATTTGTAACACAAATCTGCTGCATGAGACAGTGGCTTAACAATTTCAAATTCTTGTATAATTCACTTTTGCATTTCATTAATTTACACGTTTGAGTCTACTAAAGAAACGTTTAAGAAAATAGGTTACAATTTTCCTTGTATTGTAATATTCTGAGTTATAATACCATGTTGTTTTGCAAATGCAAGTCAAAGTTCCCTTTCTATCCCAAAGATGAAGTCAGCATCTTCCTCCTAAGAGCTGGTATTCCCAAGGCATCATTTCTAAGAAGATGATGAGCTTCATCTTTTGTCTCAGTATTTTCTGTTACTTTCCTTAGCACAAATGCTAAATAAACTTAATTTACACTTATTTGAAAATTAGAACTTCTACTACCATTCACAGAATGAAAAATCAAGTGTAGCAAGAAAAACTTTAATGGTCTAGATATGTTTGTAAAACCTGAAATACTTGAATGTTTGTGAAAATGAATCTGGTCTAAGACGGTAATTTGGTGTTTGAAAAATGTGCTGGGAAAAGGTTCAGTAATTATTAGTATTGGTTGTTTCATGTGTTGATATTTTTCTTTTAATCTTACATCCAAAACTCAGTAATAAAGAGCAATATATGGAATAATAAAACATTTTACTTACTATATCTTTGTTATATTTTATATATGTTCACCTTTTAGTGCATAACATGTGTATCATACTAGTGCTGACTCAGTCTGTTTTTAACAAATAAATTATCTTCTTCTCTTATATTCTGGGACAATGTTGTGCATTTCAGAAGAGCAGAAATATTCCAGCCCATTTGTGGGAGGTAGCTGGAATTCAAAACAATATTAAAAACATTTCACACAGATACCCCATGAAGAACTATGCAAAAATTAATATGTTCTGTACAATGAGAACAAAAAATTTGGTGCAGCACAAATATACCACTTATTATTTATGCAAACACACAGCCACATATTTTGGTTATGTCCAGGCCATCAGCATGCTGTAAAATATTTTAATCTCCAATTAATGTAATAAACAGATATACAGCTACATTAAGCTGTTGTCTTAACAACTGTGAAAGTAGACACACTAACATATCACAAACACAAAACTGTACAGGTGGAGCACTCACCTGATTATGCCCTATGTTAATTTTATATATAAATGGGTAGCAGGAATATTTCCTAGGGGGTATGGGCGGCCAGTATGTAGGGCTGACAAACTTACCACATGTGCCGACTGTCTTGAAATCTGGGAGCATCAATCTCCTGGAAACCTCAGGGCCTGTCCAGGCCTGTAATGGGATTGCTTTACCTTTACCGTTTGTTCTTTAATGCTTCTTAGTTTGCTGCACAGCCTGATGATGGCTTTGATATAGCTGAAATGTGTGGCTGTGCATTTTCATAAATAATAAAAGAATGTTAGTTCCACTTAACTGAATTTGTTGTTGTTCAAGTGTAAAGAAAGTGATATCAAGACAATTAATATGTCATAATAATTACCTTTAATTATGAGGACACTGGTAATTTACTGGGGTTTAGAAAGGTACAACACACAAACATTTCACCATGTGACTTCTGGTCAGAGCAAACCAATTACATTCCTTTAATCCAGCATCCATGGGACCAGACATGTGCCAGATTATCAGTTAGTACTTATACTGACCAAAGTTCCTAGAACTAATCTTTTTGCTATTGTTCCTAGAATATTTGGGCTGCACAACTAATCAAAGTAGTGTTCCATTTGGGTATTTCCTTCACCTGATGGTTCATGGACTTTAGGCCACTTCCAAGCCTTATAATTATTGCAAGTTTATTAGATATCATTACTGTCATGTTCATCCTCTTGCCAGCAAAACCTTGCTTACTGATCTTGGGATCTTTTGAAGCTACTGCTATAGCTTGATGGACTCCATAATGTCTGCACACCACAAGACAAATTCACAGAATCCCTATGCATACTGGATGCTACAGGTGTCAAAAGTTCTGGACTTGCGAATAATTTCCTCAACTGCTGAAGAATCAGGATTTATGCATTATCAGTTTTTGGATTACAGGAATTCTACTGCGCATTCCATTCTAATAAAAAATACATTCTGATTCAGTGACAACATTCCGCATTGCAAACTTTAGTGCCAATAAACACAGGTCGTAAATAAACCAAAGACACCATGCCCTGGCACTCTCCACCTTTACAGTTACTTCCAGCTTGAACAGAAATGTACCCAATGTCACATTAACCTTTTAAAGCCCACTGGTTACTTCAAGTACCAACAGGTTTAACATTCAAAAATAGTACCTTCTGCCCACATTGTATGTTATATGTTGTGTATTTATCTCAGGACAAACAGCGACTTTTGTCCTCCATAACATAAACTGATTGGTTTTTAGGTGTGTTCACAAAATTGTGAAAGGCTTTGTCAGGTCTGTGTGTCTGTCTGTCTGTCCATCCACATGAAACAACTCAGCTCCGACTGGATGGATTTTCATGAAATTTTATTCTTCTTAGAATGAGAAATGTTTTAGTCGAGAGTTATACAGAAAATAGAAACACACATTTCACGTTACATAACCTCTTTTTTTTTTAAGAAAATCGTGCCATTTATGAGATAATGTGGACAAATGTGATAAAGCCAGACGGGCCAGAGGTGACAAATAATATGGCATATAAAAGTGATTTGCATGCTCGATAACTAAGACAACAAACACATACCCACAATATATAATAATTATTACTTTTCAATGGCAACAGTGGTTATGTAAATGTGCCTCATTGTTATGTTGAACGTAAACTACATGTCTTGTTTTGCATGGCACTGTAAGCTGTTTGAAGCGTGACAAATACAACATGAATTTATGCTTCTAGTGGTCCTTAATATCTGCAAGAATATTTTCCCAGTCTTCTCCTGCTTGCCCTTTTGATAACAGATGAGTGTGGAGTGCAGGTGGAACAACACTGACAGGAAAAACCCAAGCGCTCTGTGAAAACCATGTCCAGTGACACTTTGCGCACCCAAGACCTCACTATGGACTGACTCAGGATCATAGTCCAGTCCGTAGTCAGAGGCTGGTGACTGAACCTTTGATGCACAAATTTAATTTCACTGATACTAAAAAAGTTGCTCCTATCTAACAGTAAACACTCATGTCTCCATTACAAAGATCACTGCTATTTATTGAAAAAATTGGTGCTTATGGTGACAATCATATCAAACATGTAAATGCACCGTTTGAGTAAATGCAGTGGTTTGCAGATCAGGTTGTAAATCAATGTGTAGTTATCACTGTGCTTTGAAGGTTTAACACAAGACAAGTCATGAATTAGACTCTGAGTTTCTCTCCAACAGAAACACTGTTTGGACAGACAGAATATTATGTGTTGATTTTTGTTTTCCTTTAGGTGCTGGGTACGAAAATAAAACATGTTTTTAAGAAAGGTTACAATGCTCTCTTGCTCGCGATGAACCTACTGTTTTCACAACTGAGACTTCTCCATTCAGCTGTGGACTGCTCAAGCAATTGAGTGTACTTTTTATTGATATGCAGATTTTTGAGCAATAAGCTTCTGTATCACAGAGAAACAGGTACTTTAGAAGAAATCTGTAAAGTTAGCACAACATTTCTTCTGGTGAATGAAAATAATATATTTCCTATGATGACAATAAGAAATAAGGGCGGTCTAACAAGAAGTTGGAGAAAACTTGTTTCAAATTACCAACTTAATGCACAATTCCTTTATTCTGTAACAATATTTATGTTACATTATAATCCTCAACATTTTTCAAGCTGTACTATGCTCATCTTCAGGAGGACAAATTGTATTATTACAGCATCTGGTATCGTCACTTTCTGTAAACAGCTGTACAGTATGCCGGTTGAGAGCTGTCCTCCTGAAGATAAGCATAGTACTGCTCGAAACATGTTGAGGATTAGAATGTAACATATATATTGTTATAAAATAAAGGAATTGTGCATTAAGTTGGTAATTTGAAACAAGTCTATGCTATGATGCACGGTCAGAAAAACATCAAAGTTGGAGAAAGCTTTGAAACAAGATGTATAATTTTAACTGCTTGCTAAATATTAAGGAGACTTCATCCAGGACGATGAGATAGATGGGTGTTACCACACACGGAAGAGAATGTGTACAAAGTTTTGGTACAATCTGGGAGTAGATGGAAAAATAATACAGAAATGTTTCTTACAGAAATAAGTAGAGACAGTGTGGATTAATCTGGATCAGGATACGGACAAGTGGTAAGCTCTTGAAAGCATGGTAGTGAATATTCATCTTTCATAAATGGCCTGGAATTTCTTGTCTAGCCCACAGACTGGCAGTTTCTGTTTTTTAAGTTACGTATTACAAGAAGCTAAGGATTCGTTTCGTCTCTAAAGCGTTCCGTAACCCTGATGTCACCGTTTGCAGAACAAAACGTGGGGTTGCCTCCTGATGCCATAAGTATTAAGTTTAACATTTCATCGTAGTATTCGTTAGGTAACCTGCTAGGTTCTGGCGCGGGGGTGAAGAGGCAAGCTGGTCGGGGGGAACCACAGCGCAGGAAACTCCGAACGTTTTCTCTACGTTACAAAAACATTTACTCGTTGCTTCAATGCGATAGACAATGTATTTGTGCCCGAACAGTTACAACGTTGCCTGGCCGTGCCGAACCTAACCAAGCAGTGACCGGACCGTGCCGACCACAGCTGTATGCAGTTATCCGATTCGCTTACTACATTGCGCTGTTATTTACCAGGGGAAAGGGTGGAGAAGGAGTGCACGGATAATTGAGAAGCAGGGCCAGTCCAAAACATACTTTACTGAGCGACGGAAAAGAAGTAAAACTAATTTACTTATTATACGAGTTTACAGAATACAGATATGCGTCGCTTAACGACGGGGATACGTTCTGAGAAATGCGTCGTTAAGCGATTTCGTCGTTGTGCGATCGTGTAATTACACAAACCTAGATAGTACAGTATAACCCACTACACACTTAGGCTATATGGTATAGCCTATTGCTCCTAGGCTACAAACCTGTACAGCATGTTACTGTGCTGAATACTGTAGGCAATTGTTACACAAGGGTAAGTACACCTATTATAACATTATAATCTTATGGGACCACCGTCGTATATGTGGTCCGTCGTTGACCGAAACGTCGGTATGCGGCGCATACCTGTATATACATTGCTGGCGCTTACAGGTTACGTAAATAGTACGTGATTTTTGTTTGTATTGAGGATTTTGTTAGAGCACTCAGCGCTAAATGTTATTTTCCACCCTCGTCATTAGCCATTAGCAACTTACGTTTGTGCACGGATAATCTGCAAACCGGATGATCTGCCCACGTGTAATCGAGAGTAGCATGCGCCTTAACCACAGTTTCCAGCTATTACCTTTTTTCCTTCCACTTCAGACGGGATCAGCTGGCGGGCACGTAGTCAGTCTCACTTGCACAGGGTCTGTCTGTACGCCGTTAATGGCAGCCACCTGTTGGTCTCTCCAAGGTGTCGTCAGGAACCTGAGGCGCTGTCCAAGTACAAACACTTCAGCAAGACAACATACAGTCCGACTCCCTTAAGTTAACTTAATGTTTTTCTGACCGTGCATCATGAATTGACTATATATTAGTTACCAACTTGATGCACTGATTATTATTTATTCATAAAATACTCTTCTCCT
>JGI20166J26741_11203337_pt1 | contig 14190 bp, 11 predicted proteins | sample TergutCu122P5_FD_26741 | JGI IMG/M metagenome (IMG submission 26741)
CCCCCCCCCCCCATGGTTACTTGCATAAGTACTTGTCCAAACTGGGCAGGTATGGTACTCAACTGCACATTTCAAAATTTATTTGTACCATACTGGTGAATCTAGAAGTGTGAGTGTATCAGGTATTTATGTTATATTTCTGCAATTTGTTGCTCATTGGAATTCTAATTTGTTGGTTTTATAATCAGGATATTACTATTTGCAGACAAATAATTTTCTTTGAAACAATCCCTTAAATTAAAAGTTCTATGTCTTAAATTGTGCACATATTCAACCTCTATCAAGTCCATACAGAGATGATTGTGATCTGTGGTTGTAGGTCAGAGATTGTGGACGTTATATTAAATACACAAGGTCTTGAAGAGAGATTTTTCAAAGGCCAACATATTAGTGCATAATTTGTTTAAATGTGTAGTAGAGATTAAAAAAAAAAACAGTAGAGTGTGTATTTCTGGACATGAAATTAATAGCTTATGTAATAAAGTGTATCAGCCTAACACATAACACACCTCATAAGCAAATATGAATGTTTAGCATTAAATTTAATGTAGTTGGGTGATGGTGAAGGAAGTATATTTTGAAACATAGAACTTAAAGAAGAGAGATATAAAAAGGCGAAAACAATGGTAGTTGATACACACATATGCGCACTCATGCATATATTTGCCAGCTGATTTGTACAGTTGTAATATCTGGTTTTTCCTGACACAAGAATATAAATTACAAGTGTCAGAAACTGTTGCTGTTAGGAAATATTTGGACCAGAAAGGGTTTAAATTAAAGGGTAAAGTGAAGTCGGTTGTTAGGTTGTGGTGTTCTGGGATGTGGCATTGTGCAGTTCATGATACATCATACATAAATATGATCTTTTATCTACACATAAGAATCACACACTGTGTAGCATTCAGATGGTAAGTCGTTAAATTCTCTGCAGTATTTCAAACCCCTGAGCCAACTGGTGTAGTTGTAACATTCTAGGCTGTATCCAGGAGGTGCACAGTTCAAATATTGTGTGGATGCCTCATATTGTGGTTGAGATTTTTCATGGCTTTACTAAATCCATTCAGGTTATTGCTTCAATTAAGCCATGTCCACATTCTTCCAGTTCTTTTCCATTTCATAATTTACCATTCACCCTACCCATCATATTACATAGTCTGAGATACTGGGAAAATTATGAAGTCAAGAATAAAATAAATGAATAACACTTCAGCTGTTCAGCCTGAAGATTATTTGCTCACTAAGCTATGGAATAGTCTGCCTGCCTCAGTTACATGATTATAATAAATTCAAGATTTATGTAGGCAATCCTGTTCTGAAGTTCTGATGCAAGGGAGAAGAGGGGGAAGGAGTTAATTCTTAATTTTAAAGGACAAACCTCTTAGAAAATTTCTACTGAACAAGCAACCTGTAGTGTTAAATTGAGATGGATCTTAGGGAGATTTAACTCTGAAACCGGATGCTACTAGCAAAGGATCGCAGCCAACAACAGACTGTGGTGTCAGTGATGTTGAATGTAAGAAAGTCGCATTATGAAGTTATTACTTGGATTTCAGATGGCTGGACAACTAATGATTTGGAATTTGTGTGGAAGGATGGAGACCCTGTGCAAGTGGTGAAGAATCTTCACCTGCCCCGATTCACATTAGAGAAGTTCCGCACTGATTCATGCAACAGCAAGACTAACACAGGTACATGCAAGTGGCCCAATTTGTATGTAGTATTTTCCATTAAGTGAAGAGATGGAAATCATCTATTGTTAACTGTTGATAATTGCTTATTAAGCAGAAATATGATTTGTGCTCTTGTGAAAAGTCTTGTATATGGTATTTTATTATTTAGTGATTCAGACATTTGCACGCCTGCAATAATATAGTCCTGACAGAAAACAAAATATTTTCACTTGGAACCCACAGTTGTTCACAGTATGTGATAAGGTCATATTTGTGGTTTCTGTCCTTCTGCTAGATATACTATGGTTATTCTAAAATTAATGGTAACTCTCTTCCAAACTGGACAAAATTTATTTTTAAGCAGTCCTGCCACTTTGCAGACATATTGCCGTATTTGTGAAAGATGTCCAATGCCATCCTTAGCATCCCTTTCTGATTTATCAGTTATTGCATGCCCTACCATTTGTTTGTATCCAGTAATGTCCTGACACTCAAAACATGTACTTCATCAGTTTCTGTGACTGTCCAGTTGGCTCCTGGTGTGTGTTTGCTACATTTTTTCCCAGCTTCAAAGACGCACACCTCCTGGCAACAGTGGGATGTGACAGAGCTTGTCCACCATTAGTTTCCTCTTATCCTTTGTGACACTGTTGTGCATTTCATCCATATGCACCTGGAATTTGATGAATCAGCTTTGTTCATGCCTCCTGAACATGATTTTAGGGCACCTTCAAGTGATACATGATGATTGATACCACTACGGACCCTGAAAACAGATTATTGATTCTTGCAAACTGGTTGACACATGCAAAAGTGTCTGTCTTTTTAACTCTTACATAATTAATCACAAGACTGTTTGGAGTGCTGCAGAGCACCATTGTTGCCATTAATTACTGAGTGACCTTAGTAAATTTGCTGTTAATCCTCACTCTGTACACTACCAATTGCCAACCTACAAAATTCTATTTTAAGATAATTTGTCCCCGTTGTGCTTTGTAACTATTAGAACTACAATGAAATCCAGTCAAAACACAAAAATTTATTCTATTATTTTCAGCTATATGTTTTGGCCTAACAGGCCATTATCATGTTGAACACAAGAATAAAAAATATACATACACACTTTATATGGAATTTAGATGTCAAAATCACACAGTTGCTGTTTTTATGTGGGTATCCATAACATTGAAAGAATAGTCTTGGAAATAGAACTTGTAAAACTGTGCATCATGTTTTTAAAAAGAATATATCACTATTCAAAATAAATAATAATATTAAGAAAGTTAGAATGCTATAAGATCAAATTAGTAAAAGTGTAGTAACTCTTTGAGGATGGTCACTGAAATTTTGCAGTGGTCTTGCATATTTGAAATTATCTTGAAGATATGGCTTCTAAGTGAGATGTTATAATTGATATTTTGGATGGCCTGAAAATAGCATAAGTTAACAAGGGGATGAGGTTATTTTAATTAAAATTTATGTGGGACAAAGACATTTTTTAGAAGTAACATTTTACAACTTATATCTATTGTACAGCTTTTCACTCTTATTTGGAATACAGTTCCAAACCACAGTTGATTAACTTGGTTCTTATATTTGTGAAATTGTTATTATGATGCCCACTTGTGTAATTTGTAACTTATTGTAAAAAGTATGGCATGTCATAACTTGGTTGGTGTCTGAAGGTGTACCGTAAGAGTGCTGTGAAAGGACTGGGGAGGAATACTCAATACATGACACCAACAAAGATAAGACATGTCATATAAGGTGTGCCTACATACATATTTTATTCTTGTGTTCAGTGTGATGATGGTGTTTTAGGCCAAAACATGTAGTTGAAAATAATAGCATAAATTGTGTTTTGACTGAATTTATTGCAATTCTAAGTATAATGTTCTAGTTTCCTTAGTTCTGTGCCTGCTGTTCCAGCTCTGTGATATTATGGGTTATTACGGTCTGTTTATGTGTTGTGGAACACAGCCATTACTTGCATAATGGTGATAATATAATAGATTGTAATTGTAACAAACTTTGCAGGAGTTAGCAAATAAAACGGTAAATTTGTATGTTCGTTTAACCCTTACCCTGCTAATGTGGAGTATATGGTGAGGTACTAATAATGCTAGCAGATGGCAGATGGGATTTAACTTGGTGATTAAAGGGTTAATCAATAAATTCTGTGACACACTTGACTAAAATTGTGCAAGTTTCCTTTTCATCTTCAGTGTTATCTGTTTTATGGCAATTCATGTCACTTCATGATACAAATAGAGAGTAAATTTGCAAAGTTAACAATAAGTTAGGGAAGGAATTTATGATGCCCGTTTTACTACAAACGTAAAAAGGGTCCTCACCACAGAATTACACTTTTAGAAGATCTCTTATCACACATGGTAAGGACTCTACACTAGTGTTATATTATCGTCTCTTTTACTTCAGACGTTTGCCCAAACACTGGTGGCATTACTGGAAATAGAGGGTTAGAAGGCACAGAGGTGGAATTGCTTATCACATTGAAAGCAATTTCCATGAAGATCCTTTAACTGGTTAAGAAGTGGAGATGCATCATAAAAACTAGTCATTTGTGAAATGAGTACATAGTGATGGTCTCGATCTCATTGCAGGAGAGTACAGTTGTCTCAAGGTGGACCTGCTCTTCAAGCGTGAATTCAGCTACTACCTGATCCAGATCTACATCCCCTGCTGTATGCTGGTCATTGTATCGTGGGTCTCCTTCTGGCTCGATCAGAATGCCATTCCTGCACGAGTATCCCTTGGAGTGACCACACTCCTCACTATGGCGACCCAAACCTCGGGGATCAACGCCTCACTCCCGCCTGTTTCCTACACAAAGGCTATCGATGTTTGGACTGGTGTCTGCCTCACATTTGTGTTTGGAGCTCTGCTAGAGTTTGCTTTAGTTAATTATGCATCAAGATCTGATATGCACAGTGAAAACATGAAGAAACAGAGACGCCAGTGTGAATTGGAACATGCTGCATCTCTGGAGGCAGCAGCTGACCTCCTAGAGGATGGTGCTACCAACTTTGCTATGGTGAGATGCCTGACACCAAGAATGATGAGACTGATTCTTTCTTTTTCTAGTTTTTTGTGCTTTAACTAATCACGTTGGTCCTTTTGTTCCATCGTTGTTTCTTACTGAGTGTCTTCAAGGAGCCCACATTTCATGGCAATTGTTCACTGTCATCATATGCTGCTCCCACATCCCATAGTACTTCAACTTGTGCACAGCTATTTTAGTGAAAAACAAATTCTGAGAAATACTGCAATAGTTCACGATGCATAAAATATGTCTGTAGTATTCTTCATACATACTTCTCCTTGTTAGTCTGAGGTTCTGACAGTGATGATACTGATGATGCAAGTCTTATGTGATGTGATACTCTGTCATGGGGCAAATAGTGACCGTCTTTTTGAAGGCACTATGATCTTTTGAAATGTCAAGAACTACACAGCCAGTAACACACCATCAGATCCTAGAAGACTTAAATCTTCAGACTACTTTATATTTTTTTTACATAATATTTTATGTTGTCCATTATGACTTACAAGACAGTTTGTCATATCGAAAAATGTTAGGAACAACCTGATAATTTTATTAAATAGTGAGGATGAGTAAGATTAATAAGGCTGTTCTGAATATAATAAATGTGAAAAGTAATGAGGCAGCAAGAATTTATTTCACAAAGAGAAGCAGAGCCTAGAAGATAACAAAACATGACTCAACAAGAATATCTCTGCTTTTTTGTGTAAAATGCTTATATGTCTAATTTGAAAACATTTTTTAATTCTGAATATTGTAGGTAAGCACACATAGGCAGGCCTTAATATTATGGTTGAGAAACACTGAAGTAACTAACTACAAGAACTCACGGAAACTGTGTCTCTGATCACAGTAACCATCACAGAAGAATCATCATGTGGGAAGCCTTCATCCTCTTAGGGTTTGGAGTTCATTTTCCTCTGAAATCCAGGTTATTGTCTTTCAATGAACAGTCTCAAAATGCTGACATTCATCATCTAAGAAGGCATTGCACCTTCTTAAAATGTTTCACAACAGTAATCATCATGAAATTTTAGCAATTTCTCTGTGACTGTTGCTTCTCAGATCTTGAAAAAACAAATGCAGATTGTTCATATGAACTCCACATCTTAATGTCGCATGCACATTATAATTACACAGATTCATTTTGAGGTGCGTCATCCCCGTTGTGTTTCGAACAACTCAAACTATAAGGTATATGTGTATATCGTCAAACACAACTATAGATTAGGTGGTATGCTATTTACTATATGTACAGCACAACTACATGTTTCGGCCACAAATGTTGGCCATCTTCAGCTTGTACAAAGAAAAAAACTTATCAAACAGTTATACATGCATCTGTAGGGGGTGTGTAGGGTGCAGGGGAGGAGGTATAAGTGCAAGATCACGTGATTGTGGGGGGGTAGGGGCCTTGGGTTTGGGTTGGTTAGGAACCATATATAGACAGAGCTCTATGCCTACTTATAACTATGTCTTGAATAAGGTACATAATAATATATCTTGATGGTAAGATGTAGTTGTATATGATATCCTATGGGCTAAGTCTACAGAGTAAATACGCAGTTATCTACTGTACATTGTGGACACCTCATTCCATTGTCCATTGTCCCTTCTGCAAAATATCTACAAAAGCATTAAAATGAAAATATTGTCCATAATCTGCATTAGATCTTATTTCCTTAGGGAGACTAAGTCGTGACTGTAGTATCCTACAAATGTGGCTGAGCATGGTGGGTTCTACTGTGGGTGGGGTTGGTATTCGGAGACCTCCTGTATTGTCTTGGAAGATGGGCAGGAGTGTCTGCTGGGGGCCAGTCCCTGACATGTGAATGTTATAGGTTAATTATCAGTGAGAGTGTCTACTAGATAATCTGTAAGGACCCCAGTCATAATTGTGTCACACAAATTGTTTTTACTCATGCTTTGGTTCTACTGCGGATGACACTATTTATACATTGGTATTGTTCCTGCAGCCAGCAATTCCATGGAAGTGTTGGTTGGTGAGGAGCCGTGAGGACTCAGTGCTGAGTCACGTCCTTGTGGTCTTGCTTTCCTTGTGTGTGTGCAAAGATTTCTATCACTGTTACTTGCACTGGACCAGTTATGTAGATGTAGCGAATGCTGCGCGAGTATGTCACTGTTATGTCGCGTTATGATCACTGGCACTGTTGTTAGCACTGGCACCAATTGTGAGGATGTAGTGAGTGCTGGACGAAATTATGTCACTATTATGTCATCTGTCCTATTGGGCTTATTGCACTTGTAATGCGGTACAGTGGAATAAGTGTCCTCTGTAATGTGGAATGTTATACTGATCTTTGTTTCATGTAGATGGTGGTGCACTGTGTTCGGGTCCGTTTTTCTGCCTGGGTGAATGGGGTGGGAAGTAGGAAGGGTCTATTTATGGCTGGTGGGCTTTTGTGAGGGTGTTGAAAATAGCATTTGGAAATATGGTCTGGGGGTCGTTTAGGTGGTTGTTTGCAGCGAACTCTGTGTGGATATAGAATCTTTCAATTGTGTTTAAGTGAGCTCCTTTCCTGTGGCAGTGTAATATTTGCATGATATTGCTCATAGGGCCAAATGACTGGGCATCTTGAATGAGGTGCTTTGCGAAACTGGATGTGTTGCTGTTTTTGTGGAAGGCTGTCTTTTGCTCTTTGTAGCGCATTGAGAATCATCTGCCAGTCTGTCCAACATATGTCTTGTTGCAGTCAGGACAAATTAATTTATAGACCCCTTATAGGGATAATTTATCTTTAGGATGGTGTTTGTGGGTGAGTAGGTTGTCTAGGGTGTTAGTAGTATGGAACGATATTTTAAGCTCAGTCTGTCTGAAAATGTTGGTAATATAGAAGATTACCCTGCCTACGTACGTGTAGGTTGCCCATTTTTGTGTCAGGCAGGGGGCTACCTGTTTCACACTGGGTTGTGGGTGGGGGGGTTGTGTGGTTTTATTGGAAAGGAATTGTGTAGAATGTTGTAAATAATGTTTAGCTCCTATAGTTATTCCTCTTGTTGCAGGTTGTAAGTGTCAAGTCTGTTGTATAGGAATTTGACTGTCGTGTACTTGTGGTGTGTGGGATGGTAGGAGGTAAAGGGAATTATGGTATCAGTAAACGTGGGTTTTCTGAATATGGCGGTTTTCATGTGTGTCGGGGTTCTGTGTATGCTTTGTCCAAGAAATTCAAGGTGTGGTTTTTTCAGTTTCCACTGTGAACAGTAGTTTTGGGCGTAGGGAGTTAAAGTCATCAAGAATCTTCTGTATGTTGGAATGGTTGGAGTCAAATGTTAGAAGAATATCATCCATTTATCTGCAGTAGTTTATAATTTTGTGTTTGTGTGTCAGGTGTATTAGTTGTGTGTTCTATGTGCTGAAGGAAAATTTCTGCAATTAGGCCAGAGGATGGGGCTCCCATTGTGAGCCCATCATGTTGAACAACTATCTGCTCTTTGTGTGCAAAGTAGTTCTGCTTAGTGATAATGTCATATCATTTCAGTAATTCCAGTTGTGTTTTGGGGGTATTAGTCTTGGAGAGTCTGTATGCCAGAGCATTTTGCCAATTCACGACTGGTCAGATGGGCTGGTCGGGCTTATGTGGCTTTATTAGGCCTTTGATGGAGGGGGCAGATTGGTTCATACTGATGTATTTCCACTTATATTCTTTAGGGATTAGGGTCGGACTTTGTCTTATTGTGGCTCTGATTTGGGTCTGGAATGTCGGGGTTGAGTCAATGGTTCTAGTGTGGAAGTCATTGTTGTGTATGAAGTCTTGTAACTTGGTCTCATATTGGTGGGTGGGTAGTATCACTATAGAATTACTTTTGTCCGCATGTGTTATCAGTGCATCTTTGTCCTTCAGTTTCCTCTGGATCGAATTTATCACTTTGGCTTCTGGTTGTGTCCTGTGGGTGGGGTTATGTCTTTGGAGCATGTCAATGCAGTCTGCCACTGATTTCCTGTAAACATCTCTTTTGGTGGCCGGTAGTTGGGTGATAGCAGTTTCTGTTTCCAGTGCTAGGGTCTGAATCCAGTCTTTCCTTTTTGCATGTGTGTTGTATTTTAGTCCTTTGTGAAGTGGCCTCATTTCCCTGTTGTAAAAGGTAATATTGGTGTTGTTAACCACTCTGGGGTAAAATGTGTATTGTTCAAGAGGTGTAGTTTTTTGTGCTTATGTTAGTCTCAGTAGTTTACTCTCTAGGGTTTTGTATTTGGTTCTTATTTCTTGGTGGAGCTTGCTTGCAATGGTATGTTGTATGTGTGGCCACATGTTGTGCCACGTGTTAGCTAGAGCTAAATGTAAGTGGTATACTTGTTGGTTAAGTTGTTGTTTTTTGGAGTGAAGATATTTGAGTTCATCTTTGATTCTTATAGTGGGAAGTTTTTGCTGCATGTATTTGTGTGTTGGGAAGGTGCTGGGAACTTTGATGTTGGCGTAGGATGGGGTTAGTTGTCCACTGTACAGTAGATAAATGCGTATTTACTCTGTAGACTTAGCCCATAGGATATCATATACAACTACATTTTACCATCAAGACATACTATTGTGTACCCTATTCTAGACATAGTTGTAAGTAGGCATAGTGCTTTGTCTATATATGGTTCCTAACCAACCCAAAACCAAGGCCCTCCCCCCTGCACCCTACACACCCCCTACAGATGCATGCATAACTGATTGATAAGTTTGCTCTTTGTACAAGCTGAAGATGGCCAATATTTGTGGCCGAAACATGTAGTTGTGCTGTACATATAGTAAATAGCACACCACCTAATCTATAGTTGTGTTTAACAATATACATATAAGCCTTATAGTTTAATTTACACAGATTCACATCTGAAGGTTTGGGAGCAAGAGTACCTGAATTATTAACCATATGATGAACACCTCTTATGAGGCAGTCACTATGAAATTGCCCTCTGGTCCTTGGCATGGCTCTGTCTTAAGTGACACATCTTTCTTCGTTTCTTAAGTCTATGAAGAATGTCATCATAATTAATTGAACGTAACGGTCAGAGTTTATGGTTTCATTGCATGGCCTCTATGATTGTTTGCACACTCAGTGCACACTGGACTCTAACTTCATGAAAGGTAACTATATTAATAGTATGGGAATTTTTGAAACCCCAGTGTCTGTTATACATTCCACTTAAATGTGAACCATGCCTTAAGCTTTTATGTTTTCCTTTGTCCAGGACTGAAACTGTCATTCGTAATCTTCCCACTATTTCATACATTGTTCCTTTATATGACACTGTTGACACAATATTTGTCACTAAACTTCTGGTGACTTTTTTCATTTTGCATTCTTCACAAAAGTATTTCAAACTAACACTGTTTCTTCAGTTGGTTACTTTTTTCATGCACACTCAGACCATATACACTTCAGCTGCCTGGCTCATTTTCCCAAAAATGATACCAGAGTGTGGGCAGGCTTGTCTGGGTAGTTTGTGACCACGTTTTCCTTCACTCAGGGACACAGTGAATCTTGTTCCATAGAATCATCCATCGAGCCATGCTGTACCATAGGCAGTTCATTATAAGCTTCTCTGGTTCATTTTCAGGGCTCTGTGTGTGAAATTTATACCATCATGACCATGCCAACTTGAGATAGCAGTGCAAAGGTATTCATTGTTACTGTATTTCTGCCATATGTACTACTACTACTACTACCACCACCACCACCACCACTTCTACTGCTGCTATTACCATCATCACCACCACCACTATTATTATTATTATTATTATTATTATTATTATTATTATTATTATTTGAGGTAATGGAATCAGGCCATCAATGATACAAGCAGCAGTCTTAACCTGAGAAGAATGCAGGTCACTGGATTTAACATTTTTCTAAAACTTCTCATTATTCAGAATGGATTGAATACATGAAAGATATACAGAGGAGATTCCTGGCAAGCGCTGGGTATTCTTTTCTGCTCCCAAAACGTCCAGACTGGCTGTGTGGCTTGTCTAACCTCCTGTTTAGTGGGTACTGGCAGCTATTTCCTGGGAAGAAAAGTTTACCTGTGACATGTCTATTTTTTGCCCAGATTAACAGTGACTTGAAATATACCTCTATTCTGCCATATGTCTTCATGGCATGTAAAAGACAACTTTCTTCAAAATTATTTAGATAGAAAGATCAGAAAGGTTACAGTGATTTAGACATGCAGCTCTTCTGGGGGAACAGTTAACAACATTTATTACTTGAGAGAAAGAATTCCCCCCCCCCCCTCAAAATGTTTGGACAGTGGCCAGTTTTAAACACCCCAACGCCTCCATTTACAAACCAACACCTGCACAACACATAAATATACTCTATTTACTCAGACATGTTATGGCATTCTTATGCCATTGTCGGGTAGTGTACACCAATATATTTAACATTAATGAATATGATAGAGTTACGTTATAAAAATACAATGTGTTATAATGATTTTGCAGCAATGTTTGTACAAAGTACAAAGCACAATGTATTTAACACTGAAACATTGTATGTGTATTTAAAATTCCACGTGTTTAACATGTATTTGTCTCACTGTGGTATACATTGAGACAACTGTGTATTAAGCATGTGGAAAGTAAAAGTAATCTTGAACCAGAAGGGGATGCACCATAAGAGTAATGTAAAGAAGACAAAGATTCTTAAAGATATTATTGTAATATATTCCTTATAATTTTCTAATAACATTGATAATTTTATGAACCAAAATTAAATTACAACTTTACAGCTTTGATTATGATTTTCAAGTAAATGAAACCATTGTACTGGTAAAGGAGCTGGTGAGAGTCATTATTCTTTGGCATTACTTTTCTCAATTAAGTAAGAAAATGGTGTAGTTTCTACTCTCAGGAAAATAGGGTGCTGTTGAATATAGCCTTTTATAAAATTCAAGCAAAGTAACTATAATATACAAGTAACACTTTCACTATAATTTTCATTCAACTTATTATTTCTTTCATGTTTCATGATTTTTCTATGAAACGTAAAACAAAACATTAATTCATTCAAAATGAGGACATACTGGCTTACCACTACTCTAATTCTCACTAATTTATTTTGATCTACCGGGATCTTTTTTCTTAAAAGCGGAGGGTTTTTATAACATTTCATATTCACTGGAGGGTCATTTTGAAAAACGTTCATTATGAATGTTTCAGAGATCCTTGCTGCCTCTTTCTTCAGTGTCTAAGCAATAGAAAAATAGTGTTAGAAAGTTTTTATGGAATACATAAGTCATGCATTGTTACTGGTTAGGAATAGAAAAAACCACAATATTTTTTTCTTCTTGTGGCCCTGTCTGTCTGATTTTGTTTGCCTTTCTTCAAACATGATCACCTTGTTACTACTGTTTGATGGTAGTGATTAGATAAGCCGAACAACTCATCATCTGTTAATAATCTTGACCCAAGAAGTGCAGTCAACATATATATCTCTTGCAAGGATCTCTCATATCACAAGGAAGACCCAAGTACAGATGGAAGGATAACATCAAACAGGATATTTGCCAAATGAAGATTAAAAACTGGATAGCCTGCATCCAGGATCGAGGGAAATGGAAAGAGGTTGTTGAGAAGGCCAAAACTTTCAACTATTAAAGGAAGTTCAGTGCCTAGAAGAAGAAGAGAAGAGGATCTCTCATCTCTCTTCTTAAGTTCATTGGCTTCATTTCCATGACAGGATTTTCATAATATTTCTCATATATTTATTCAGATTCCTGGATAGCACTGAGAAAGACTGTAACCTCAAACTGCACTATTTCTTCATTATTATCGGTTGTTTCATCAGTTTTTCTGTAAGACTATTAATAAAAGTCAGTTTCCTTTGTAGCAGGGTGGAATTTTGTCCAATTAAGTCCAACATTTATAAATGTGAAAGTGGAGATGTTCTTTCTGTGTCATACAGAATTATGTGTTCCTCTTCACTGCTATATTAGTGCTGTGATGAGCAGTGGAAATGCTGCATTACTTTCAGCAGTATCTTCATTTTTGATATCCTTATCACTACTTAACAAATCATTTTCACTGATTCATTTTTATTATTCTGGGCTTAAACGTGTTAAAACATATTTCTTATCTTCTGTGGACACCGTATGCAAGCAATAAGATGATGAAACAAATGGTAGATACAATTACTCACATGTCTAGTACTAAGCTCCAAAATTTCAACTACCTTACTTAGTTCCTACTATTCATGAAAAAATGACAATGTTCTGGGATATGTGTGGTAAGCTACCATGAAAATATAAGCCACTCAATGGGACTACAAACTGAGCAGGTTGTTTGACAGTAACAATCTAGATTTGTATTTTGGTGATTCCCTGTATAAATCGCGGCTAGGACACCAGTTATACAGGCTAAGGTTTTTTCAGACCCTTATGCAAATATTAGGATAATACATAATTTAGACCAGTGCATGTTTTTCCAGATTCTTTCAAATTCATCGTTTATGAAACATCGTGCTATTTTGATGCTGTATAGTTTTAGCGAATTGTAACATTCTAAGTAAACCATACATAAATATAAAATATAACATAGATCTTGAAAAAGTTATTCATGTAGAGCAAATTTATGCTGAGTACATTTACACACCACAGTGCAGAGGATCATTATGTCCTGTTGTGTTTCATTTCAGTTGGATCTCATGCTAGCTATGCAATAAGATCGAGTTTTGTCAGTTTATCATAACCACCTCATCTGCTGTTCAGCTGAGCCCACCATTTCATTGATTTGTATTCCTTTCTCCAGGTAGCAACCTTGCATGTTTTATTTGTGAATGTTTGCCTTTTTGCTCACTCTTAATTTTGCTGCAGTTATTTCTTACCCATCATTCACTTGTCTTATTTAGTTTCCCTTGATTTAACTTGTGTATACAACAGTATTCTTTACGGAAGTACAGAGTTTACGATGGTTTTATGTTACTTTTATATTTGCAATAATATTACTTGTATTTATTTTGTCTTATGTATTTTTTATGTTAATATTTATTTTCCATTTTCAGGGTTTATAAAATAATAATATTTTCATCTTCTGAAGACTACTAGTTTCATGACCAATAGTCCAGTTAAGTGTATTCATTCATTCATTTATTTATTTTCATTTTGTTGATCCATACAAGGTTAAATAACCCTTAGGATATAGAACATGTCATAAAGAATAGTTTACAATTATACAGTATATACAAAATATATCTAGTTAGAGGACCTACTTTCATAGATCCAGGCATGTTACAATGACTATAAGGATATAGAAGTTGTCTTATAAGTTAAATATATCCAACATTTATAAAAATATCTTAAGAGCAAGGCAATTACACTTATTGCTGGTTAGACAACATTGATAATAGATTGTATTAAAGGTAAATAACACTATTTTCTTTTAGTTTAGGTTAGCAGAGTTGAGGTTTAAAACACAGTGCCATAATCCTTAATTATACCTGTAGCTAAAA
>JGI20166J26741_11204448_pt1 | contig 14190 bp, 14 predicted proteins | sample TergutCu122P5_FD_26741 | JGI IMG/M metagenome (IMG submission 26741)
CAAAAAAAGAAATTACAGAGTAATCATCCTTTCTTTTTTCCAAGACCAAATTACATCTTTACAATATGAAGTAGATGAACAGATTGAAAAATGTTTTTTGCCAGCAATTGATACAAGTTCTTTTTCGCTTTTTAAGGCTATCCTGTCTAAATCAAGATTATTTCTTACCCTGCGCAAATTTATCAAAACGAATCATATTGACTTTGTCATAAAAAGTGAATTATCAATTCCTCCTCTATTCTTTAGCATAAATGGCGTAAAAACATGCACATTATTCCATAGCAGTTATTGTTATTATTCGTTCTCTTTTCGTAAACGAATTAATTTGTGGGGCGCTAATTACAACATTGTATTAACATCCAAAGAGTTAGTAAAATGGAGAAAAATCTTTCATAATATAGTAGTTATTCCCAACATGGTGGTTCCGCTAAAAAAAGAATCACAGCCTGAAAGGACTCCCACAATACTTTCGGTTGGACATTTAAATAAAAACAAGGGATTTGAAAGATTAATTCATGCGTATCTCCCTTTAATTCAAGAATTTCCATCATGGAAATTAGTCATTGTTGGAAATGATTGGGGAGAAAAAAATAAGTTACAAGCATTGATAAATGACCACTGTGTTTCTCAACAAATAATCATTAAACCGGGAACCAATGAAATAGCACAGGAATATTTATCATCTTCCATTTTTGCAATGGCATCTTATCAGGAAGGATTTCCAATGGTACTTATCGAAGCTATGGATTGTGGGTTGCCATGCATAGCCTTTGACATTAATACGGGACCGTCTGACATTATTCAACAAGGGAAAAATGGCTTTCTGATTGAAGATGAAAACTTGCAGGATATGCGTAAAGCGCTAAAACAATTAATGATAGATCCTGATCTCCGGCACAGAATGGGACAATGTGCCAAAGAATCTATTATGCAGTTTTCTGAAGATATTATCATAAATAAATGGTTAAAATTGATAGAAAAATAGCCCGTCACAAAGATTAAATAAAATCAATATTACCCATATTTTCTATAATTATTTTCTCTTTGCAACCACAGCATATCCCAACGGAAATGCCTTAATGCTTTTTTGAGAAATGTGTTTACCCCATTTCGTATGACTAAACCAGCTTGTAAGTCGATAAGACAGAGCAACATACATTCTTCCTATAACCGGCATCTGATTCATAATTTTTGAGCTTGTATCCGACAATACCTCCATAGCGCCTCCAAATGGTTGAAACTGAATGATTTCAAAATTGTTTTCTTCCAGCATTTTCTTTAGTGCAAATTCCGTGTAACGATAATAATCATAAGGACGTTCATGAATCCAATATAAAAATGGAACATTTATTAATAAAACTCCGTCTATATCTAAAATCCTGTTTATTTCAAGTAAAAGATTGTTGGGTTTATAGATGTGTTCTAAAACGTCTGAAAGTAAAACAGTATCAAAAGAACTGTCAGAAAAGCATAATGGCTGATTTAAGTCTTGTTCAACATCAATGTGAGCACTGTGTGACATATTATTTGACCAATCAGAACATACTATTTCTGTTGTAAGATTTTTGTAAACTCCATACAACGGTGCTAAACCACATCCTAAATCCAATAATTTTCCTTTTGCATATTCAGGTATAGCTGTCGCATAAAAATTTGCAACCAAATCCGACATCAGGCGGGATGATCGAGAAACGTATTTGGTATCACTCGTACTTTTTAGATTTCCTTTCTTCAACACATATTTTGTTGGTTTCCACAATTGCTCATTTTTCATATACTTGATATTTATTTTGTTACACATTTTTCAAAAACGTCACAAATTCACTATAATTTTTCTCTGCATCACACCGTTCTTGCCACCGTTTTTTTGCGTTATCTCTGTAAATTTGTGTATCGTTATTATTATAGAAATCTGTTATACAATAAGATATGTCTTTGGCATCAATCGCTACAGGCAATAACTTCCCAACAGAATCGTCCACTATTTCGCCGCTTCCTCCTGCATCAGTCGCTATTACCGGAATGCCGAACGAAAGCGCTTCCATGATAGAAACCGGCACGCCTTCACTGGCGCTCACATTGATGAATAGATCAATTGGCACGGTCTTATAATACTCTAATACTTCGGCATTCGTTTTTTCTCCCCAAAATTCAACTTCCACATTATCGGGCAGTTGCTTAGCTTGGTTCGTTAATTGGTCATACAGCGCGCCTATGCCGATATGCGTCCATGTAAGCGGAAAATCAATAAGTTTTAGTGCATCAATCAAGAGAGAAATTCGTTTTACCGGTACCATAAACGAACAGCTTACCAAATGAAATTTTCCGGTATTCGAAGGATTTGTGCCATGATTGAACACGCCTAAACGAAACAGGTGTATGCGACGAATCAACGTTGGATAACGCTGCATTAAATACTGTTCGCCATTTTCGGCAATGCACACGCAGTGATCGAGCGCAGGTAACAGCAATGAACGAAATGGAACATACCCTGATTTAAATTCTTCATACAAATCTGTCCGATGAAACCGCGCAATGCTTTTTACAGCAGGATTTTTCTTTTTCAAGAAAGGAATCAAAAATGCCAGTTTATCGCCCCAATAAGAGTATACAACGGTTTGATTATCAGATGATAAAAAATGCAAAGTTGTCAACCGGTCATGGTTGGCACAGGCGGCGCGAAATACCAATGTTGCCGCCAGCCAAGTTCTTAACTGTGCCGGTTTTTTATAGATTGACTTTGCAATCAACTCTTTCACCGCAAACCAGCACGGACATGTATTGAAAAGCCCATTCAACAACAGTTTTAATGACTGCCGTTTGGGATGAAACGAAAGAAACGGTTCATGCACAACAACATTGGGAAATTGCGTGCGAACAGCGCCTTTCCCATGTAAAGGAAACAGGTGCACGGTTTCAAAGCCTTCGGATAAAAACCGTATTTCCGTTTCCAAAAAAGTCTCCCCTTTTCCATAAGGGAAACTGTCGGTCAAGAGCAACAAGGAATTGTTCATCAATAATAGACATTATATTGATTAGACTGTAATTATTCTGATTGTCAATTAGTTAAAAACTCAAAAATTGCTTATTCTATATAAACTCTAATATGTATAAAGGTTTAACGAAATAAATCAGAATGTGTCCCTGTATGTGTCAAAATGATTGTTACAGTGTTTTTGTTCAAATACCAAATAAGCAACCAATCGGATTGCAAATGAGCTTCCCACAGATTGGAGTATTTTCCTTTCAATCTGTGTGTCTTATATTTATCAACTGGCAGTGTTCCTGTTTTTGTAAGTATTTTAATAGCATCGTTAAGCAACTCCATGTTGTAATTGCGTTGTTGCATCAACTTGGCTTGTTTTTTAAATTCACCGGTATAATCAACCAAATACATATTTGCCTATTGTAATATCTCTTCTATCGGATTTTGGGTATTTTTTAATCTATACGTTTTGCCAGATTGCATTTCTATCATTGACCTGTTAAATGACTCGGCAGGTTGCTTTTCTTCTTTTTTGAATACCCCCAAAGATAGCACGTAATCTATTGTTTTTAGGGCAATAGCATTTCGGGCATTGTAATTTAATGTTATTGTTGCCATGTTATGATTTAATTTTACTTTTGTTTCTCCTTGTCAAACCGATTTATATTTGATGAGCAAATTTACAATCTATTTTTGAGATATGCAAAAAAATGGAACAATACTATTTAAAATCGTTTCTCACAATTTATTATGATTAGCCGCTTGAATTTTTATATTGACTGTTTTTGCTTATCCCATTCACTAAATGCCTCAATGCCATGCATGGATGGTGTAATATCATTCTCGGACCGGCATAGCGCATCACTTTGCGGATAGCCTCTTTTTCGTCTTTCCGGTAACAATGGACGGGACATTTCTCGCATGTCGGTTTATCTTCGCCAAACTTGCATTTCTGTACTCGCTGCAACGCATAATCCAGTAACCGCCGGCATTCGGCGCACAGCGGCTGTCCGTGATGATGATTTTTGCAGTATAACGTCACCATCTTCTCTATCGTTTTTTGTTCCTGTTGTAATCGGTTCATATAGTTCTCTTCTCAATTTCAATAATTTAATCCAAAAGCCCACAAAGGAATCACATTTTTATATCCATATTCAATATCGTCTTTTACAATGTAAGCATTTTTTAACTCTTCGATTTGTTTCTGAGTTTTATTTTTCCCGCCAACTTCAAACGTTAGATTGCCGATAGTAAAATCACCTTTGTTGGCACGGTACACGTTATTATTTATTCGCATTTGGTTAAAAAAAACAGTTTCGCGTAAATTCCCGACATCGGGGTCTTTTTCTGACAAACAAAAAGCAAGGTTGGTATTATCCAAATAAACCTTTTCTACTTTGCCCACAACTAAATAACTTTCAGTCTTTTCGCGAAGCTGAGCAATCATCCCTGCTTTTTCGATATAATAAAAATAGTCTGAAATACTGTTTTTGCTGACTTCTATTGATCGTGAAAGTCCTGAAAAGTTTGGCTTAAACGGTACGCTGTCAGCAATGATTGCCAAAAGTTTCAGCAATTTCCTGCCTGTTGAAACGTTCATATTGGCATACAGCGGAATATCCGATTCCATTGTTTGAATAATAATTTGCCTCAAATGAGCCATGTAATCTTCGTTATTTCCAAACGGATAATACCCGTGTTGTAAATATTCTTTAAAAAACTTAACCGGATAACCAATGACAGGCTTCAAATCGTTACTTTTATGAGCCAGCACATCGTCTAACGATAACACAGGAAGTGTAATTCCGTGAAAAAACTGTAAATATTCGCGAAACGACAATCCTTGCAAATGCAACAGCAACGCTCTCCGGCTCAAATCTGCATTCCCCTTCAAAATATCCAATACCGAAGAACCGGTAAACACCACTCTCAAATCGGGGTATTTGTCGTAAAGATTTTTTAAACTTTTCGACCATTCGGGATATTTGTGTATCTCATCTATAAAAAGGAACTTGCCTCCATCTTTGTAAAAACTGTCTGCCGTTTCGAGCAACGAATGAGTGGTGAAATACAAATCGTCCATCGACACATACAACGTATCCGTCGTACTGTGATTTTCCTTAATATGTTGAAGAAGAAGCGTTGTTTTGCCCACGCCGCGTGGTCCGACAATACCAAACATCCGGTTGTTCCAGTTGATTGTTGGGTACAAATAACGCTTGAAATCTAATGTGGTCTTGCTTAAACGCTCCTCTAACGTTTGATATAATACTCTCATTGTTACTAAATTTTCCACAAAGATACAACATTTTTCCCTGTTTGAGTGCTATTTTCTGATTTTTTTTCCCTGTCTGAGTGCCATTAACAATGACATACTACCTCTTTATCTGTGTAAATCTGTCATATCTGCGTCATCTGTAGGATTTTAAGACAGTCTCCAATTTTCATTTTCAAATAATTTCCTGTAAATGACTTTTCACATTGAATTAATTTTTCCGGCGTACCTTCAAAAACCACCTCTCCGCCGGCGTCGCCGCTGCCGGGTCCCAAATCAATAATGTGATCGGCGCATTTTATTACTTCCATGTTATGCTCAATGATAATAATCGTATGCCCCCGTTCAATCAGCGCATCAAAGGCTTTGAGCAATGTGTTTATGTCGTGAAAATGAAGTCCGGTAGTCGGCTCGTCAAAGACAAAAATCATGGGCGAACTTTTCTCTTCCGATAAAAACGAAGCCAATTTCACCCGCTGGCTCTCGCCGCCCGAAAGCGTACTCGACGACTGTCCAAGTTTGATGTATCCCAATCCAACGTCCTGCAAGGGTTTAAGCCGTTTTATAATCCGTTTTTCCGTCAATCCTTTTCCGTTGGAGAAAAATTCTATCGCCTGATTCACAGTCATTTCCAACACATCATAAATGGATGCGCCCTGATAGAGTACGTCCAATATTTCAGGCTTAAATCGTTTGCCATGACAATGTTCGCACGTCAGTGTAATATCCGCCATAAATTGCATTTCCACTGTGATGGTACCTTCGCCCTGACACTCTTCGCAACGTCCTCCTTCCACATTGAACGAAAAAAAAGATGGTGTAAATCCCATCTGCTTAGATAGTTGCTGTTCGGAATAGAGACGGCGAATCTCATCGTATGCCTTCAAATAGGTTACCGGATTGGAGCGCGACGATTTCCCGATAGGATTCTGATCCACAAATTCCACATCAGTAGCAAGATGCATGCTGCCTTTCAATTCGCCAAAAGCGCCCGTGCGTTCCGCCACGCCGCCGTAATGTTTTTTGAGCGCCGGATAAAAAATATCCCGCACCAGAGACGATTTCCCGCTGCCGCTCACGCCGGTAACAACCGTCATCACGTTGAGCGGAAAACGGACAGAGATATTTTTCAGGTTATTTTCGCTCGCACCCCTCAGTTCAATGAAATTATTCCATTTTCGCCGCCGTTCGGGAACCGGAATTTTTTCCGTTCCATTCAAATAGTTCAACGTAAACGATTGCGAAGCGGCTATTTCTTTGCTTGTCAACGTTATCGGCATCGGCGATGTTAACACTATTTCACCGCCTAATCGTCCGGCGCCGGGACCAATATCAATAATAAAATCCGCCGAACGGATAATTTCTTCATCGTGCTCAACTACCACCACCGTGTTTCCAAGCTCTTTCAACTGTTTCAACACCTTCACCAGCAGCATGGTATCACGCGAATGAAGTCCGATGCTTGGCTCGTCCAAAATGTAGAGCGAGCCGACCAGACTGCTTCCCAGCGATGTGGCAAGATTAATCCGCTGACTTTCGCCACCCGAAAGCGAATTGGATAAACGGTTCAAAGTCAGGTAGGAAAGCCCAACATCTAACAAAAACTGAATGCGATGGGTAATTTCCACCATCAGCCTCTTGGTAATTTGCTGATCTTGTGCGTTTAACTGCAATGTATCAAAGAATTGCTTTAATTCTGATATGGGCAAATCAACAAGTTCTACAATGGATTTTCCGCCCACTTTTACCCATTGCGCCTGCTGTTTCAAACGAGTGCCGCCACATTCGGGACAAACTGTTTTGCCACGATACCGCGCCAGCATTACCCGATATTGAATTTTATACTGATTATCTTCCAAAAAACGGAAAAATGCGTGGATGCCCTCAAAATGGGCGCATCCGTCCCACAGCATTTTTTTCTCCTCTTTCGACAGCGAAATATAAGGATGATGAATGGGAAATCCTGCCGCCCGCGCTCCGGCTATCACCTGCTTTTTCCATTCGCTCATCACTTCGCCGCGCCAGCATACCACAGCATCCTCATACACAGAGAGTTGTTTGTTTGGAATAACTAAATTTTCGTCAATGCCTATCACTTTTCCAAAACCTTCGCAACGGGGACAGGCGCCTACAGGATTATTGAAGCTGAATAACTGTTCGGAAGGCTCTTCAAAGACGATTCCGTCTGCCTCAAACGACCGTGAAAAATGGATCCGCTCTGTTTTTTCGTGCTGATGAATCTCCAGCACACAACTGTTTTTCCCTTCAAAAAAAGCAGTCTCCACAGAATCGGTCAAGCGGCTCAGCGTCTCTTTATCGGAAGCGGCAGTAAGCCTGTCCACCACCAAAAAAATATCAGAAATAGTTTGCAGATTTTCTCCCCCTCCTTTCTCCCTCCCTTGTGGGAAGGGTTGGGGAGGGGCTTGGGTTGGGGGGAGGCTTGTGGGCTTTATTTCCGTAATTTTCACATACTCATCGCCAATCAGCAACCGGTTAAATCCCTCTTTTTGCAAAATCGCTGCATGTTGGGCAAGCGTTCTGCCTTCGGGCAAATGAATCGGTGCAAGTACCACTATTTGAGTGTCTTGCAACAATGTTTGCACAAATTGCACCACATCTTCCACCGTGTGCCGTTTCACCTGTTCGCCCGTAACCGGTGAATACGTTTTCCCAATGCGGGCATAAAGTAATTTGATGTACTCATAAATCTCTGTCGAAGTGCCCACTGTGGAGCGTGGATTGCGCGTATTTACCTTTTGTTGAATGGCGATGGCGGGCGGAAGCCCCTTGATGAAATCGACCTCCGGCTTTGCCATGCGTCCGAGAAACTGGCGCGCATACGCCGAAAGACTCTCCACATATCGTCGCTGACCTTCCGCATACAACGTATCGAAAGCAAGCGACGACTTTCCCGAACCGGACAGTCCGGTAATTACCACAAACGAATTGCGGGGGATTTCGACCGAAATATTTTTTAAATTATTAACTCTTGCACCCTGTATGATGATGTTGCCACTGTTCGACATAACGATAAAAAATGAGTGCAAAGATAATGATTGTATTGCATATTCTGGAGAATTTGGTTAACTTTGCCACACAAAACCATACATTTATGTACACAACATATCACTTAAGATCAGCACAGGAAATGAGTAGTGACATACTGGACGCCATTAAAGTTACCTTTAAATCAAAACCTATTACTATTACTGTGGAAGAAGATAATGATTTTGAGTTTACAGCAGATATGAAGGCTATTTTAAATGAGCGCTTACAGGAAGATGAAAAAAAATATTTGTCTGCGGAAGAATCTATCAATCAGCTCACTATAAAATATGGCTTATAAAATTATTGTTTCTTCCCGTGCTCAAAGAGAAATAGAGAATTCTATTGATTATTACGCCTTATACAGTAGAGATGCTCCTGTACATTTTATTGCCGTACTCAAAGAGGCATATAAAACACTGGAAATAAACCCTTTTTTCAGGATATATTATAAAAATGTTCGTGCTTTGAAACTCAAAAAATTTCCATACTATCTCTGTATTTCATTATCAATGAGAACAAAAATATGGTGAAAATACTTTCCTGTTTTCAAAACATGCAAAAACCAACTAAAAGACCTCTTCTCTCTTAAATGTGAAACCGTTCTTCAAATTTACCCCTTTTATCGTGATAAAATGCCTGAATAAGAGGAAGATCAACATCAATATCACCCGATACAGTAACCATTTTTCCAAACCCTATTTCATGTTTGTTATAGTCAATATACGCTAAAAGAATGGGCACCTGCGCTTTTGTTGCAATAAAATAAAAACCCTTTTTCCATTCGTTCACCAATTGACGGGTTCCTTCGGGAGCGACAGCCAGACAAAATTTCCGGTTTTTGGCAAACATCTCCGTCATAGCGTCGGTGAGCGATTGTTTTCGCGCCCTGTCGACCGGAATGCCTCCAAGCATTTTCATGATGCAGCCCACCGGAAAGAAAAACCACTCTTTTTTCATCAAAAAATGAGCATCCAATCCTGTTGATTTTGCAAAAAGAAGTCCCCAAAAAAAATCCCAGTTACTTGTGTGTGGCGCCAGACAAATAACGCATTTATCGGGCATATCCGGCAGCAGTTGCATCTTCCACCCTTTACGCTTCAACAAACAGGTACTGATTTTCAAATCTTTAGTTTTCAAAAATGTCATTTAAGCCTGATGAACGTTTCATCATTATATTTTTTTGCATAAATATCAAAGCAAAAGTATGAAAATTCTTTCAAAGAACAAGCGTTGATTAGTCTAATAACAAACTTAATCACTATATTTGTAATCTTTTAAGAGAATAGTACAAATATGAATCGTTCCATAGCGTTTGAAGAGTGGGGATTAATTGATTACAACAAGGCTTGGGAGCGGCAGGAATCCATCTTCAACGCCGCCATCGCACAAAAACAGTCCGGATTGCCAACTCAAAATGTATGCATCTTTTGCGAACATCCGCACGTCTATACGCTTGGCAAAAATGGATCTCAAAACAATCTGTTAATCAATAGTTTACAATTAAAATCAATTGATGCTTTTTTTGTCCAGTCCAATCGCGGCGGCGATATTACCTATCACGGTCCGGGACAGATAGTTGTCTACCCTGTGTTTGATCTTGCCAATTTTGACACAGGGCTTAAACAGTATGTCTTTTTGTTGGAAGAAATTATTATTCTTGCATTACAAACCTTTGACATACAGGCTGAAAGACTCAAAGGAGCAGCCGGTGTCTGGATAGATGTTGAGAATCCGCAGAGATGCCGGAAAATAGCCGCTATCGGTGTGAGGAGCAGCCGGTTTGTAACCATGCACGGTTTTGCCCTGAACGTTAATACCAATCTGAATTACTATTCATACATCAATCCATGCGGATTTACCGATAAAAGCGTTACCTCCATGGCAAAAGAACTTGGACATGCCATCTCGCCGGACGACGTAAAAAAAGAGTTGAAAAATGGATTTGAGAGACTATTCATTCCGGCACCGGCAAATCTGCCACACAAGGGATTAAGTAGTTAAACTATTTCAAGGATAACGTTTTTTATGTCAAATCGTTAATTATTGAGCAGAAAATCGCGGAACAGTCCGAAAACGTGCCGGTATGCGGCATCGACCTGTGTACGGATGCTCTCTTTCAGAACAAAGGGATTTTCGTGCGTGTAGGGATAATCGAAATCAATAACAACGACTTGCGTAGGAATGTCGTGTGCAGCGCCTTTGAGCGTATTTATGACATCATACACGGGGACTACCCTGTCCTGTTCCAGCGCAACGGCAAAAACCTGACTGCTTATTTGACGAAACACTCTTTCCCGTTCCACACGTTCCACCTTGAAATCGAGCATCATGCGGAACGATTTTCCTTCGGGATGCTCTCCGCCAATGTAATGAAAAAGCTTTTTGTCGTGTTTCAGATGACTTTCAAGATGTTCCACCAGATAGGAGTAAAGAGCAACATTTGCCTCGCTGTCGAGAATTGCTTTTGAGACAGGTGTTAAACGGTTGAACGTAGGACCTCCGCAAAACGCCATCAGTTTAGAGTTGGTGAAATAGCCGCCGGGGTTGGTAAATTTTATAATTTCAGCCAGAAAAGCGCCGATGGAATATGAAAAGAGGTGAAATTGCATGTTTCCGTTCAGCGGCGGATAGCGTCCTTCCTTACATTGGCGAATAAACTGCACAATATCATAGTAAGTCTGCAATCCCGACCAGATAAACCGTTGCGGCTTGGCTTGCAACCGCGTGCTGATAGCTACATTGGAAAACGACGACTGCAACAGGTTAGGGTATTGCTCTTTGCGGCAGGCGCTGACTTCGTGCATTTTATGTCTGTCGCTCCAGCTTGCCAGCGCACGGTTCATGTGAAATGCTATCGGACAGAGAATGACGCACTGCCGGCACTCCTTTGCCAGATAATATGCCCAAGGAAGGTATTTCGTCCACGATTTTTCATTAAACCCATGCAACAGCAAAATTGCCTCTTTCTCGCTCATTTCCTGCAACGGGACAAAAATGTGAAAATAAAACCGCTTATTTTCAATTACTTCCGAATCAATTAAATCCAACTCATGGTCAGGATGCTCCAAGTCAACGCCGCCCGGTTCGTCGTAAAAAGTCATATCATGAATGTCGCAGTGCATGTGGGCGTTTCCCTGCAGTATGTTAAAATTTTCCGATTCAAATGAGTAGGTTTGTACGTTCACAAATTCGTCAATATCAGTATCAATGACCGGCTGATTGATTTTTTCTGACAATAAATTATACAGTTCAAAATAATCCATATTAATGTAGAATAAAACATGCTTCACAGCAAAGGTTTTATTACTAACGGAACATTAACGAAGAATATTGCCAAACAACAGCTGCGAATTGAAAATAACTTTTGGATGAATAAAATAAGTCAAAATTAATTTCCTATATACGAATCTTTAAATCCGATAAAGTAGAGAATCCCATCCAACCCGATGGTGGAGAGCGATTGTTTGGCGCTCTCTTTCACTTTGGGTTTTGCATGAAATGCAATGCCCAACCCTGCAATATTGAGCATGGGCAGGTCGTTTGCGCCATCGCCCACGGCAATGGTTTGCGCAATATCAATTTTTTCGACCTGTGCAATTATCCGGAGAAGTTCTGCCTTGCGTTTACCGTCCACAATTTCGCCCAGATGCCTTCCGGTAAGTTTACCGTCCACAATTTCCAATTCATTGGCATACACGTAATCGAGACTGTATTTTTGCTTGAGATAATTTCCAAAATAGGTAAATCCTCCCGACAGGATGGCAATTTTAATTCCTACCTGTTTCAACACGCTCACCAGCCGGTCTAATCCTTCAGTGATGGGAAGATGCTCGGCAATGTCGCGCATCACCGATTCATCCAGCCCTTTCAAAAGTTTAATCCGCTGGATAAAACTTTCCGTAAAATCAATTTCGCCCCGCATAGCCGATTCCGTGATGGCTCTCACTTGTTGTCCCACGCCGGCTCTGTCGGCAAGTTCGTCGATTACTTCCGTTTCTATCAGGGTCGAATCCATATCGAGGCAAATCAGCCGGCGGCTTCTGCGGTACATATTATCCTGTTGAAACGATATGTCGAAATGCAGGCGTGAACTCATTTCCATAAATTTTTTGCGCAATTCGTCCGTATCGTTCGGCGTGCCGCGCACCGAAAGTTCTACGCATGACTTGGAAATGCGGTCCGTTTTATTCAAAGGGATACGTCCCGTAAGCCGTTGGATAGAATCAATATTAAGTCCCTGATTTGCAATGACATGCGTTACTTCGGCAATTTGAAGCGCCGTAAGCTGTCGTCCGAGAAGCGTAACGATATACCGGTTTTTTCCCTGAAGTCCCACCCATGTTGAATAGCGTTCTTCAGAGATAGGCGTAAACCTGACGTTGACATGCAATTCGTAGGATTTGAAAAGAATGTCTTTCATCAGTTCGCCCGAACAACTGCTTTTAGTTTTGTATAAAATACCGAGCGACAGGTGATTATGAATATCTGCCTGACCAATATCAAGGATAAATGCGTCATAACGTGCCAGTATGTCAGCAAGAGCTGATGTGATGCCGGTATGATCTTCTCCGGCAATGTTAAGTAGAATAATTTCGTCTTTGGAGTTCATAAACAGAATGTATTTAAGCACAGGACAAAGATACGATAAATAATGAGATATTATCATTCATGTTGTTTTTGTGTAAATCTGCGCAATTAGTGGCGAAAAAAAATATAAAAAAACATAACAGACTGTTTTTTGCAATTATTTTCTGATTGAATTTCAGTATTTTACATGAAAATCTGTTTGCCATTAACATTAAGCAATTGAAAACAGTATTTTATGTATTATACATTAAAAATATTGTATTACCTTTGTAGCGATTAAAAACAGTAAAAAATAAAAGATTGATATAAAAAGCGTGCTAACAGGCACAAAATAAGACATATAAAATAGCGATTTGCTGTTTATTCTTGAGTCCAATTTTTCCACATTATGCTCTTTATATAGAGCGGCTCTTTCGAGAATAAGATAGTGAACGCCGTGTATACGGTGTGGAACGTCTTATCGGAAAGAGTAGGCGTGGAAACCTTGGATTCAGATAAGGGTTCCACGCTATTTTTATGTGCTGACAGTATGATAGGATATAGCCATAAGCTATTAAAAATCAAATAATTAAAGCAGAAAAATTATTTAATAACAATCAATTTAACATTTCTTCTATGAACAAAAAGGGTTTTAAATTGGGCGCAATCGCCCTCATGATGAGTAGTGCGGCTTTGAATTTGAACGCGCAAGTGGGTATTAATACCGACCATCCAAAGACAACGTTGGATATCGTGCAAAAAGACACCGCAACGGTAAAAGGCAAAGGTTTCAGGTTAATTGATGGACATGAAAGTACAGGTTTTGTGCTTACCAGCGATGCCGCAGGCGTAGCCACGTGGAAACTGGGAACATTGGATTATAAAGCGGTTCCAACTACAGTTTCGAAAACAAACATTACAACCACTAACTTTGTTAGCGATACACTTAAAGTGGCTGTAACAACCAATACCACGACAGTTGCGCCGTATTTCAGAACGGTTGGAAGTCGCGATTTCAATTGTATGTTCCTTGTGAAAAATACGGACGGAAAAACGCCATATTATATGGAATTCCCTGATTATGGAACTTATTTTGTGTCGCTTGAAGTTCACCTTGCAATTAATAACATAATGTGGAATGACATTAATTGTGACCAAACACCTTCCTCGGCTATGCAATTGCAGCCAACTCCAAACATCAATAATTGGGGAGCGACTACACCCGATAAACGTTATACGGGGCAATACGAAGTATATGCTTTACGCGGATTTGGCGAGCCAACGGATTTTCGTTATACTTTGAATCAAATGATTC
>JGI20166J26741_11205559_pt1 | contig 14190 bp, 3 predicted proteins | sample TergutCu122P5_FD_26741 | JGI IMG/M metagenome (IMG submission 26741)
TCTAACACCTTACCGTACAGCTGTCACACTCACTTCGTCAGTGCCTGTCGCTCTACAGTGACACTGTCTGGAACGTTGTCAAACTGTTGCATCTGCACACAACTTACTGACCAGATGAACACAATTGAATATCACGCAGCATTTTTAAATCTTGCGCTGTAACTGAAATAGAAAATAATTTATTCTGCCACATATATATTAATATATTTCAAATCATAATTTATGTGACTAAAGTGATTGCCGGTCGCTTTAGCCGCGCGCTAGGTAGAAGTCGTAGTTTTGCGGCCGCTCGCCTGCTGAGATTGTGGGTTCGAATACCACAGGGACATTGATATCTGCCCCTTGTGATTGTTGTGTTTTGTAACTGAAGGACATTTTCAAGAAAGTCTCTGCCAGATGAATTTACATTTGTTAAATGTATATTTTTATTATCCATTATTTATTTATTTTATTTATTTTTATTTTCCACAATCTGGTGATTGAATGCCATTTTGTTACAACTAGGAACCCTCGGTCCCAACTCAAAGTGCTGGCGCTCTTCCTAAGTACCGCAGGCGAACCGGATCGGTTGGACTGCATGGCGAGCTGTATGGGGTCAAAATGGCTACATTCCTGTTCGCAAGGGCCCTCAACAAGACTGAAGAATTTCAACTGGCTTCAAATGTAGATGGAGCTGGGGCTTTTGATGACTTGGTATTCAGGTACAAACTGAGAGATCCAGGTATCTGGAAAACATGTTTCATACAACTAAAGCATAAGAAAAATGGAGGCACAATTCGGCGTTCCAGTCTGACACAAATGTCTGGAGATTTTAGTTTGTTGAAATATTTTAAGTCATTCTGTGAAATTAAAAACAACGCTGCTACAGACCCTAACCTGAAACAATGTGGCCCATTTGTTGATTTTGAGTTTGTAATATACACCAATGAAAAAATGAAAAGCAGTTCCCCTCTCCAAGGAGGAGACTCTGAACCATTAAGCATACTGAGTTCAGGAACAGACTATGGGAAGTACATAACTTTTGATGAAAAGAGCGACACAGATATTTTTGGATTTTTTGAGGAGCTTTCAAAATATCACGAACTTATTAAAGAATTGGACAGTTCGTTGAAGAAGGAAACATCTGTGGATGAAGACATTATCTTGAAGATTGAGAAATTTCAAAACTCTATTAGAAACAAACAGATTTTATGGAAGATGAACAGTCTGAAATCAAACCTGAACAAAGATTACATAACCAGCATGATTAACGAAGTATCAAAATGTGATTTTACCTTATTCAAAGAATTCCTGAACAAAGTTAAAATATTTCACGGCCAATCAAATACAGGATCCTTCAAGGCGTTAACTGAAAAAGAACTACAGGAGGCTTGTAAAGCGTCACCATCAGTTGCGAATTTAATTTACACAAAGTTTGAAGAAGACTTTTATAAGTGTTGGGAAAGAGATGGGAGTGTTGCATGGCTCAGTAAAAATTCAGGACTATGGGAAGCGGTACAAGAATACATAATTACCGAAATAAAGGAAATATCAGAACCTGAGATTCAAGAGATTAATGGACGTGGTATACGTTTCAATGAGCAGCACGTACAAAAACTTTCAGATGCCATAAAACAGAATACTGTCTTGAATATTGTCACCAACTCAAACATTCATATTTTACAAAAATTGAAAACTTACCAGGCTGTCGATATTTTAGGTTACAAGAATTCATTATTTATTGGTATAAAGTCCTTAATGAATAAACGTAAGGAAATCAACAAATTGTGGCCTTGCAAGTGGAGTGACGTCTTGGTAGTTGACTGTGCCTCTGATGGTAATGAGGCCCACACAGTTTTGGATATTTTGCAAAAGTCTACTGACTGTGGAAAATGCATAGATATGTCTGATGACAATGCGGCAGAAAATTTGATCCATGTTTTGCAAAAATATCAACGAAAGCTGATCGTCATTTCTACGCGAACAAAGGTTTCAGTTTTTCAAGAGAAATTACGGAATATTTCGTACTATGAAGACAATTGTGAACTTTCGGATTTGGATGAAAAGTCAAAAAAGCAAATATTGGAAAGACCTGTTAACTTTCAAGGAACAAATGTCGCACTCTCGACACTGGTAGGTACAGATCCTCCGGACAGTATAAAAAAACTTTTGGACTCTGACGTAATATCCATTCTGTTGAGCAATGAACAGGAACTGAGTGTCGGCAGAGAGTTGGGTGACCATCCCAAGTACTATATACCGCGAGTACTGCAACATCAAATATATCTAAAGGAAGATATTTTGAAGTTGACAGACAAAGCAATTACATTTGCTATATCTGGTTTACAGGTGGACGAGCTGAAAAAATACTTACCTCCCGGCGAGAAAATATGTGAATTTGTATACGATGAGAGTGAAAGAAGTCATACTTTCAAGATTGTTTCTGATTTCTCTAAGACTGAGCTCAGCGCTGAATTGGAGAATATGAAAGTTTATAGTGAGACAGAACAAAATGTAAAATCCGAGGAAGTAAGGTACATTATTCTTGGAAACAAAAATCCAGACAGTGAATTTAGGGAACTGAAAAAGCTGTGTAGCAATGTACATTGGATTCATGCGGTAGAAGGTTCTTTCTTATGGAGAGACTCAAAGTGTAATATTGATATTATCCGCAGGTATATTGACAACACAAAACATCAGACATATGATATGAAAAGTGTAATGGAACACAATGAGAGAACCATGTTATTGGTAGCTGAACCTGGTATGGGAAAATCCACGTTCCTTTGCTATATGGCACATGAAATCAAGGAATGGAAACCTCGGCTTTGGGTATTAAGAATAAACCTGAATGAACACACAAAAGAACTGGAAGATATTGAATTTGAAGAGAAATGTATCGACAAGTGCAAGATGTTTCTATGGAGTGCTGCTCATTCACCTGAACAGGATGCCTTGAAAGTTACAAAAGAAATATTCCTACAAGCATTTGAACAAACAGGAAAAATGGTTATAATATTTGATGGCTTCGATGAAATAAGTCCATATTACAATCCTAAAGTCGAGATGTTAATAAGGGCAATCAGAGATGAAACGTCCACAAAGATTTGGATATCATCTCGTTTTTCTTACCGGCATGATTTGGAGGATATTTTGGGAAAATTTGCTTTTACATTACAGCCCTTCACATCAGAAAATCAGATCAAGTTCTTGGAACAGTACTGGAGTGAAGCTACTGAAATATCCAACCAAGGAAACCTGCAAATGTTTGCGACAAAATTACTGAGTTTGTGCTCAAAAAACTTCAGTGACAAGGATGTGGAATTTGCCGGCGTCCCTTTACAAACAATGATGTTAGGTGAAGCCTTCGTTAACGAAGCTAAAGAATATTGCTGCAGTGGAAAATTTAACTTAACGGAAAAGTTTAATTTACTTTCCTTGTTCCAGAAATTTTGGGAAAAGAAATGCGATATTTATTTCCGTGAAAAGAATGTAATGGACAGCTCAAAACCAAAAGTAAAAAGAGAAATAGAAAGTTATTTAGAGATACACATGACCTCAGCGTTAATATACTTGTTCTCCCTACACGAATTAAGCGGGCTCCATGGAGCAATAATTACCAGCATCATGAAGGAGGCGGAGAAGTTCCTACAAAGTGGTATGGCAGAACAGTTTGACATAATAAGAGAAATTAGGGATGGAAAACCGCATTTTGTTCATCGATGTTTCGCAGAATACTTTGCGGCTAAATGGTTTACTGACAATTTTAAAGAGTGTGAGGAATTCATTTCAAACGTTCTCTTCAAATCCAGGTACAAGGTAACACGGAATATTTTTGATCGAATGCTTGCAGAAAATTCCGAAATTCATGAATCCGTGTTGAACAATGACATCGATGCTCTCAACGAAATTCTGAAGAAGGAAACAGACATAAATACTTTAGACAAAGGTGGTAGGACAGCCTTGCATTTGGTAGCTTCCTACAATAGCCCATATATCCATCAGCTTTTGTCGTTTCCAGGTATTGACCCCCAAAAAACAGACGAAGTGTTCAAATGGACACCCCTAAGATATGCTGACAGAACGAAGTCGTGGATGGCCATGGATATTTTGTTACAGAATGGTGCTAATCCTGATGAAATATTATTTACTAGACATAACGCTAAAGCCCAGGAATGGGGACAGGCAGCTTTATGGCAATGTGCGGCAAAGGGACACATAAAGCTGCTGGAGTTTATGTTGAATTGTGGAATTCAGGTGAATGCAAGTGTAGAGGTTCCTGAAAATCTGCTCGAGAAATGTACTCTTCTCCATAGGGCCTCATATTGCGGGCAAGTGGAGGTAGTTAGACTTATTGTTAATCGAGGGGCTGATATTAATATTCGTGACACCAACAAAAACAACACTGCTCTTCATTTTGCTGCTGAATCGGGTAGTGTGGATATTATCAACTTATTACTGGATAAAGGAATGTCTGTTAATTTGACCAACACAAATGACTATACACCGCTACATATTTCTGCTAAATTTGGCTATCTGGAAGCAACGAAAGCTTTGGTTGAAAGAGGCGCTGCTATAAACAGCACTAATAAATATGGTGACACTCCACTCATGATGGCTGCACACAAAGGCAAATTAGAAATCTTTTGTTACCTCACACAAATAGGCGCTGATATTAATTTTCGTAACGCCAAAAAAAACACTGCTCTGCACTTAGCTGCTGAATCGGGTATCTTAGATATTACCAAGTTGTTACTGGATAAAGGCATGTCTGTTAACTTGAACAACATAAATTACTCAACACCGCTACATGTTTCTGCTAAATTTGGCCGTCTTGAAGCAATGAAAGCTTTGGTTGAAAGAGGTGCTGCTATAAACAAAACTAATAAATATGGTAACTCTCCACTGATGATGGCTGCATACAGTGGAGCACTAGAAACCTTTAGTTACCTCACACAAATAGGCGCTGATATTAATACTCGTAATGTCAAAAACAACACTGCTCTTCACCGCGCTTCCGCCTCGGGTAGTGTGGATATTATAAAGTTGTTACTGGATAAAGGAATGTCTGTTAACTTGACCAATAAAGTTGACAATACACCGCTACATATTTCTGCGAAATGTGGCCATTTGAATGCAACGAAAACTTTGGTTGAAAGAGGTGCTGCTTTAGAAAACACTAATAAATATGGTAACACTCCACTCATGGTGGCTGCACACAACGGCAAATTAGAAATCGTTCGTTACCTCACAGGAATAGGCACTGATATTAATATTCGTAACCGCAACAACAACAATGCTCTTCACTTAGCTGCTGAATCGGGTAGTGTGGATATTATAAAGTTATTACTGGATAAAGGAATGTCTATTAACTTGACCAACGCAAATGATTTTACACCGCTACATGTTTGTGCTGCATTTGGCCATCTGGAAGCAATGGAAGCTTTGGTCGATAGAGGTGCTGTATCAGCTAATAATATGATGGAAAGAGGTTCAAATTTAAATATACCGGGTTTTGGAAAGGAACACTTTCATATTATGCATTATGTAATAACAACCAACAATGCATAGAACGCGGGGTGCAGTTAGGCACAACTCTAAATCATCAGGGACACAAAATTACGGTTCAAATTTCAATGGCTGTTGTAATGGAGGGGTACAATTTTATTTTAATATTCCTTATTTCAGTAAACTTTTTAAAATTTTAACATTTTATTTAAAGTGGTATATGTAATTAATTTTTTTGTTTAAAATCGCTAAAGCTCTAATATTCAAGATATCTTTGCAGTGCTTAACTGAATGTGGTGCTTGGGAACAGCAATCGGATTCTTTGTTCAGTACTTGACTGACCAAGTGACTGATGTCTATATTCCAAAGACAAAGTAAAATTATGCTATAATTTAAGACGCCATTGCATTTTCTGGGATAATTTTAATGTATATATTTTAATCAAAGTTTTTAATGTGACATTAAAAAGAACTCTATATAAGACACACAAAACATTTATACTCTTAATGTTATTTTATATATAAATAATTCACATAATTTCTAACATAATTTCAGCATGAAAAACATTTATGTTGCTTGTCCAGTGAAGTGACCTGGTGTTGATGAACTGTTTGTTATAAACCTGTAGAGGAGAGTGTAATTGAAATAAATTAATGAGAAAAATTGTGCAACTGGTTGGTACTTTCCCACATATGATCAACAGTCCATTATTTTGAGACCGAAAATATAACAGAGACAGAGAATTAATTAGTTTGTGTCATGTTTAAATGATTTAAAAAATTGTTATTTTGCATGTAGTGCGTACAATTTTACAGTGTACCCAATTTCACTTGTCCAATCCAGCCGTGTATTATAATCAGGAGCAGAAATCTTAAGCAAACGTTTGTACTGCAGCCATCTTGTTGCTTATCATTCTGTAAATATGACACCCTAACTACTGTTTCACTTTTCTCCACTATCTACTACTATTCAGAATTCCAAAATCTGCAAGTGCCCACCTCACACGTTTGAGTGTCTCCGATATTTTTATTGCTGAGTGTAGGAAGTAACACTTTAAGTGTGGATGTGCCCTTAGGGCCATCATAATAATCATACTGGGATGTGTGAAAACCGGTCGGAAGATTCAAATGTATAAATGCAAGGGGCAGACAAACAATTGTACATGAACACCGTGGCGATATTAAATTGTGTATTTTAGAATCCTTTCCTTTCCAGCAAGACAAGGGTTAGGTCATTGTCTCTCCATGCTGTCTGTGTGCCCTCTTGCTTCTTCTCTTTAGCTAGTTGAACGATTTTCATAATATACGAAAATCATATAGTAGAAGGTTACCCCTACACCGCACTCAAAGTTTTATATCCCATCAATCAGTTATAACAACATGGAGGACACGTAAATTTGGTGGCTGTAGCGACACTAGCGCTACTTACATCAAGGGTAAAAAATTGATGGCCAGGGACTCGGGATATTATGCGTGTGTTACTGTAATGTGTTGTACAGTACCGTCTGAGTACAGCGTTACCGTTCACCGGTAGGAAGTGGAATTTTTAAGTTCGAGCCGAAATGTCGATGAATGAATGAACAGCACAACTGGCCGAGAGAGCTGAGTGTGTAGTGGTGGAGTGCGTGAATGAAGTCACGTGGAGTGCGTGATTGAAGTCACGTGGAGTGCGTGAATGAAGTCACGTGGAGTGCGTGAATGAAGTCACGTGGAGTGCGTGAATGAAGTCACGTGGAGTGCGTGAATGAAGTCACGTGTACCAACTGAGGTGTTTGGTTTGTGGGACTGCCCTACTTTCAGAACATTGCAGCACCTTTCTTGCTCAAATGCACAGGGAATGTTGTCTTCCCATATATACAAAACATAGCTAAAGCAGGCATTTTCGTTTATAGTGTCAAAAGAATGAACAGCTCCGCGGAAGTAGAATAAAATTGAGATTCATAGAAATGCTACACAGCATAAAATATTGTAACCGCACATCCACACCAATAAACACTAGCAAATTAATTCTGTCGGCCGCCAGTAAACAACTGTCCAAAGATATATTAATACAAGTCAGGCGATGGTAGCAGGTGGACAGTGGGGTACCGACTGACAGTTCACAGTAGATCTGAGCTGCAATGAGGGAATAATTTGCGTTCTGGATATTAATAGAGCACGTAAACATCGAGCTACAAATTTGTAAGGTAGGATAAGTCGTTTATTGCGCAACTACCAACGAAGTGCCTTGTGTAGATCTCGTTTGAAACCTGATGGCACACGGTGGCGCACGTGAGGGGAAGTGAAAGGAAAACAGGCGATTGGAGTGGGTAGCCAGTACTCTTCCACTTTACCTCGGAACGTGGTCTGTCCAGCATTACTACCAACAATAAAAACATGCGACAAGCTGCCTAGCAGCATGGTAAGTCGTGAATTAAGCAGTAAAATTAAACAGTTTCAACATCACCGTTTCCATATAACACTTACTTTACTGTCGACACAGTGAGTCCAGTTATTTCCTGTATTATGATATGATACGGTATATTCGTCAACTGCAATTGGGTTGCCACCCGGTGGCAGTAGTGCAGTACACATTTACACACAAACAATACGTAGAAAAACAAGAATAACATAGAAAACATAAATAACAACAGAACAACACTTATAACAACTAATTGGGAAGAGTGCGGGCAGTGCCCTGTCTTTGAGAGTTTTACCCTGACATTTGTCTTACAACTGAGGGAAAAGCACGGAAAAACTTCAGGCAGGGTAGCCGAAGAGTGCTAGTATTCATATTACCAAAACACACACATTAAAAAACCAACACATAAACACGTCCACACATATACACACCTACACATTACAAAACCCACGCATAAACACACCCACACATACACACACACACACACACACACATTACAAAACAATTAAAACAACCACAGTACAAGTGAAAACAAAACACAGTACAAGATATGCCCAAATGAAATAGTCACAATATAGTCAAGTACCTTCAGTATAAGGTCAATGGCCCTTTTATCCACAAGAACTTCACTGTAACTTACTTCACTGCACTTTATCCACAAGAAATTCACCATAACCCATTTTATTTCACTAACTCACTTCACTTCACTAACTCACTTCACTTCACTACTTACTTCACTTCACTTCACTCGCTGTCACTGACGATTTGACCAACTCCTTTATGTCATCATTATTGCCACAACTACCTGTAGATTCTGACATGTACATGATGATAATCATCATCATTAACATCGTGTTGATTACGATTTTTTCCATGACACTGTCCATCTCGTGTTCTCTACTCATGTACTCTTCTTCCACATCTTCAACATGTCCGCAAACAGCAGCCCATTCTTCCATTGTTACAGCGACAAAATTCTGCTCTGCGAGTTGCTGAACATCTCGCAGCTTAAAAGTAACATTTATTGCAGCTATTCCGGTCTTCACGATACCCCAAATTTTTTCTGTGGGGTTTAAATCAGGATGGTAGGGAGGTAGTCTGATCACTGTGTGTCCATGGTCGGCGAGCAAACAATCAATTGCAAAAGTCTCATATTGCGGTTTATGCATTTTTATGCGATCATACAGCTCTGCTTTTGTCATGTGGGAGCTGTACCGTATACTATGCTTATCCAACCAGAAGAGCATTTCACCTTTTCTGGCATTTCTGGTTGGGTGCCGGTTGAACTGTACGTTGTGGTAGGACGCACTGTCGACCACAATAACTGATTTGGACTCCAAATTTGAAATGAGCTTCTCCTGCAACCATTTCTTATAATTTGCGTGGTTCATGTCGTCGTGGTAATCTCCACTTTTTGAACCAGATCGGAATATTAAAAGAGCACAGGGTATGAAACCTCGCTTTCCACATGAAAAAGAATCGATTTATTTAAAATCAAGAAACCGTTATCTGAACAGTGAGATGCATGTGTTTAGTTCGATGAACTCAGTGTGCTATTACTAGTGTGGACGATAATTAGACGTCGTCCTTTGGAAATAGGAGACTTCAATCCTGCTCCCGCCCCGTCATCCGACGCATAGGATGTTGTATGTGTCCTGCGAATATAAGTGTCATCTGCCTACACAATTGGTTTCCCTTCTTCCCCATATGTTTTGATATCACGCAGGTACTTGACTCTGAGTCACCAGATATCTTGTTTTTCCACGATAAACTTTCGGATGTCAGAAGTCTTCTTCCACCTACAATATAAAATGTTCCAAAATTGAAGCGTGAATATTTAGAGGCAACATGTAACAAAAGTTCAGAAAGTAAACGAAATCTTGGCAGAGTGCCAGTATTCATAACGCACACCTATTCGGAGAATTAAACTTACCTAATTCCCATTTTTCTCAGCACCAATCTCAGTGAGGATACACCTCTTCCGGAACCAGTGGATTCGCACATTTTGCTGTGGATTGCCTTCAGAGTTGGTCGCCGTTTCTCAGTGAGGTAAAAATTATGAACTATTCTTCTCAAAACAGCCTCATCGAAATTATCTAAAATATTTGTAGTGCAAAATTTGTTCTGAGTTTGCGCGAATTTGAAAATGCCATTGCGAAACCATTTTCCACATTTTCACCTTCTTTCAATAACCTACATAAAGTTCTTCTGCTAACACGTGTTGCTTCAGCGACTCTCTTCTGCATTTTTGAAAGAGGGTTTGTGATAAGCACCTCAGATTCAGTTTTCATGAATTTGTACACATTGCAAACTATTTCACGCTCACCACTCCTTTTTAGCCGCTTCTTCACGCCTTTTAGCGACATTTTCAAGCTGTAATCAACGTACTTGCTAAAGATAATATAATCAGTGCCCGCTGATCCGCACCCCTCGACTGCCATTAGTCGACTGAACTGACGCCCTCACCGATTTAAATGGACGCGTCCGTTTCGGCGAAAGACGAAATCTGGTTTCTACGCGTGTGCCATCAGGTTTCAAACGAGCTCTACCTCAACAGAACTGCACTGCCCGCCGACACACCACGGAGATGAATACCGTCAAGTAGACTGCGTTTGAAACGTGATGGCACATGCGGAGAAACCGGATTTCGTCTTTCGCCGAAATGGACGAGTCCATTTAAATCGTCGGGGGCGTCAGTTCAGTCGACTGCTGGCAGCCGAGGTGAGCGCATCAGCGTTAGTGATGCTGGATACACCACGTTCCGAGGTAGTGTGAGAGTACTGGCTACCCACTCCATTCGTCAGTTTCCCCTTCATTTCCCCTTCCGTGCGTCACCGTGTGCCATCAGGTTTCAAATGCACTCTACCTGACCTCTGACCCAGCCCCTTACCGTTATCCCTGCTTTTAATTGTGATTGTCTGCAGAAATCTGTTGGACCTTCTCACTAGCTGTTTAAGGCGACAATTTTGGTTCAGAATTACATAATTATAGAATACAAAATGTCCATTGTCAGCTTCTGTTCACCTGTAAACTTTCACTCTTACAAAAGTAGCTATCACACAAGAAGAGAGGGGGGCACGGGGTAGCGCAGTTGGTTGAGTCACTTTGCTACAAGCCGAAAGATCGTGGGTTCGTTTCCCGATTGCGTCATTGGAATTTTTCATTGACATAATCCTTCCGGCCGCACTATGACCCTGGGTTCGACTCAGCCTCTAACGGAAATGAGTACCAGGAATATTTCCTGGGGGAAAGGCAGCCGGTGCATAGGCCCGACAACCTTCTCACCTTCATTTGCCGATTGTCTAGATATCTGGGAGCCTCACCCTCCTGGAAAACTCAGTGCCTGTCCAGGCATGTTATGGGGTTGCTTTACTTATACTTCTACGAAGAACGATAGAAATAATTCTAATTTCCATCCCTGTATGGCAGTCCTTGGGTACGGACTGAGGCTGAACTGCTACATTATTTATCTTAGAATATGTCTAAGGAAAGAAGGTGTAGCAGTATTTAGAGGATGATATTAAAGTCGATATATGAGAACCACGGTGTGTGTATTGGATCCAGCTGGCTTAGAAGAAAGTAAAAAAACCTGGCTTTCGTTAAAGTTCAAATGTTTTTTTTGTGTAGGTGGTGGAATGTAGCGATCGACATTTGTAAGGAAGAGTGCAGAGTGAATGTAATTAGGACTGCAACAGAGTGAAATTAATGTTAACGTGTTACTGAATTATTAATGACAGATTTAATTAAAATATTTTGGACTTTGTTTCTATTTATTATAGAAACTTACATTTAAAATTATTTTTAAGCCCTTAGTTGTGTAATTTTGATAAACACTGCAGTTTATTTGAATCACTTGATGCTCTCTGAGAGTTAGAGAAGCCTCGAGTCTTGTACATTCAATATTTTATCATAAAGTTGCATTTAAGAACTGTTCACATCCATCAGAACTGTTTATTTTTATTACTGCTGTCTATCAGTATGATAAGAGGGACAGGTGCATGACAAATCAACGACTTTACAAATTCCGATGTCTGCTGTACATCAAACATGACACACACAAATTGCTGACTATATTTAATGTATCGTCAAATCTGATATCTCTCTTATCAGCAGCATGTGAAGGTACAACTGTCCGGTACACAATTGAAGACGCACACAATATGGTGTTATATAAAGATGTTCTTTCTATTGGTGCTAGATCGTTGTTTGATTTTTAGTTTCACACTTCGGCCGCTCTATCTCCGGAACCCATTGAATACTACGGCCGGGATAGCGCAGTACGTATAGCGTCTCGCTACGTGCTGAACGGCCCGGGTTTGGAATCCCGGTGTGTGAGAGATATGCCGCTCCCGTCAAAAACGGTTCTGGGCCCACCCAGCCTTCTCTAAATTGTGTGCCGGGTCACTCGCAGGGTTAAAGCGGTTGGGGCATGGTGTTGACCACCCAACCCTTCCGGCGCCGAAGTTAAAGAAAGACTTGAGATATACCTCTAATTCCTTCTTCTCTACCCTTTCATGGCCTGTTTTAGGTTGAAAGTTACTTTACCTTTAACTTTTACCCATTGAAGATCAGGTTCTGAGGGCTACATATCGTATTTGTATGACATGCCGTTGCTGCTAATAGAACCAACACTGTTCGGTATTACAACTGTAACCTGGTCACTATACTGATTGTGCTAACACAGCTCCTATTGTTGGCAAGTTCGTGGTTCGTGTTTCTGGTTCATACACAGAAAAAAGAGTTGCATGAAACTACATTCATTTCAACATAATTCTTATTCCCGGCCTGATACTGCTGATTAACAATCTGAGTCCTTATCAATGTCTGCAAATGAACGGTTGGCCTATAGATTGTGATCAATTGTTCCTGTCTATCTAACAATTTTATCTCTCTTCAGAGGAATTTGCAAGATAACGAAAAGGGTCTATTTGCTTCATTAGTTGAGTCTGTCCGACAGTCCATCCGTCTGTTCGCTTGGAAGAACTCGGTTCACTCCGGAAGAATTTTCATGAATTTTATACTTCAAGACTTCGAAAATCTGTTTACAAATTCAAATATGAATGAATTCTAAAAAGAAAATGAGTACTTTGCATGAAAATCTGTTTACTTTCATGACAATACCTCGCTAAATACTTCTCAGACTGAGAAATGTTTCAGAGAAAACGTGTGGAGAAAATCGGAACACAAATTTTATATTCAATAAATCCTCCCCGAAATTCGTGCCGTTTATAAAATAATGTGCCAAAAGGCAGTGCAGCACAACAGGCTGCTGACTGCAATATAATACGGCACATAAAGATAAGATTTACATGGGGGAAAAATAAGGCTACAGACACACACTCGGATTGTATTTTTATTTTTTGAACGCCTAAATTGGTTACGCGAACGCGCCTCTGCAATACTTTATTTCTACATTTCCTCTCTTGTTTAGTAGTAAGATAACTCAGCAGTTGATAAGTCTAGACGGGTTTAACATCCTACATAACCATCCGGAAAATACAGCGGTGTTTTGTTAACGTAGCGCTGAGGAGGTTTTTGTGGTTTTGATATTACAGAAGGTCACACAACCACAGCTTAAATGCATTCGTGTGAAATATCCAGATAACAATTGCACGTGCTGAACGGACCATATAAGCACTATCATTCAACAATGAGTGCTGGAATTTTACTTTGCAGTAGATTTTTAAAGAACGTACAAAACTGTACATAACTTCACATTGTAACTAAAATTAACGTAGCAATAGCGTTTGCTCTCCTTATTTTTTCACATTTTCACGTAAACTAACTTAAGTAACCATATAAAAATGTGATGAGTGAAAACTGATATACATCTTGACAATATTTCAACATATTCCCCCCATAGACATCTAGGATAAAGGACAAGTCAGTCATTGGTGCACAGCTGGTTTATATGTATATATCCAACTGCCTGCTGCTGGCAGAAAGGGAAGTTCACTGTTCGTTGTATAGCTTAATAAAAACATACACTATTATATACATATTTTTCTGTCTAATTGAAAATATCCCAGCATAAATTGATATATACACAAACACACATGTACACACTAAATGGATACAGAAACACCACACACTCTAAGAGCCATGGCAACATGTGGGTAGTGACCCGCAGTGTGCCCTTGGCCGGTATATAATGTTAATTGTGAAAGCACCAAACTTGATTCATCACAAAATGGAATACCTGGAATCGCCGCACTGCCTACCGTCATATGAAGAGCTGTGAGTGTACAGTGAGGATGGTGGTCGGATGTAACAGCTGCTGTATTTACATAGCTGTAATGTTCT
>JGI20166J26741_11206670_pt1 | contig 14187 bp, 9 predicted proteins | sample TergutCu122P5_FD_26741 | JGI IMG/M metagenome (IMG submission 26741)
CTCCCATGAATTGGAGTTTATCAGTAGATCTATTGATTATATAAGGAAAGCCCGGAGCAGAGCGCTCCGGGCTTTCGACCTAAGCCGGATAAAGGTAACAGGATCAGGATAATTCAGTTCACACCGAACTTACTCCCAGGGGTCCGCAGCCGCCGCTTTGGCCCCGGCCACCAGACCAAAATGCAGGCCGCCGGCCAGCGAGGTCCCGGAACCTGGATAGTACAGACCGTACCAACCGCCGGAATTCATGCCACCGGCAAACAGGTGCGGGATGGGATTGCCAGCATTATTCAGAACCTGGGCGTTGGTATCGATGCGCAGACCACCCAACGATCCCAAGTTAGCCGAGACATTCAAATGAGCATAGTACGGCGGTTTGTTCAGTTTGATCAGTTGGGTATTGCGCTGGTATTCCAGATCGGCGCCATATTGCTCAATATTGCTGTTCCAGAGGGCCATGGTATTCACAAAATTAGAAACCGGCACGCCCATGGCCGCCGCCAGTTCCTCATAGCTGTTGCCGGTAACCAGCGTACCATTGGCCACAGCCGCCGCCGGATCCGCCGCCCAGGGGCCAATGCTCTGTTCCACCATATTCTGGTCCAGCACCATCCAGGTTGGTCCGTCCAGTTGGGTCATCTGCTGAAAAATGGCGCGATACTGATAGGCGTAGGTGGCGTCTTCGCAGACAAAACGCTTGCCCTGGCGATTGACAATAACGCAGGGCAATTGCGGCTTGCTGTTGTCTGTGGCCTGGCCGGTGGCCATGTCAAAGTCGATGGTACCGCCGACCGTGGCCATGGCCGCACCGACTTCCAGGCCCATGACGATGCCATCGCCGGTGGCAAACGGAGAAATAAAGCACTGCTGTGTGGTCAGATTCCAGTATTGCTGCTGGTTCAGCTCCCGCGACAGCTCCTCATTACGATCAATACCGCCCAGGGCCAGGATTACACCGCGCTTGGCCTTGATATTCTGGGGCTGGCCGTTCACTGTCACAATCACACCGGCGATGCCTTTGTCGCCATTGGGGATCAGGTGATTGACTGTGGCGTTGAAAACAAATTTAGCGCCCAGACGCTCAGCTTCGGCATGCTCGGCGTCAGTCATGATTACGCCGCCGGCAGCGGCGCCGCCGCCTTCATAGCTATGGATGCGGTCGGCGTGCAGACCTAGGGCGTCCACAAAGGGCACATGGTTATTGCCGTAGACATGGTTCCAGTTGATGCCTAGGCCAGCCAACCAGTCCAGGGCCTCCGGCATGCCAGCGCAGAGGCTCTTGATCAATTCTTCGTTGCCGATGCCTTCGGCCTGCTTGATATAGCATTGGGCATGTTTTTCCGGCGTGTCGTCCTGATAAGTGGTGTACTGCTTCTGCCATTTGGTGCCGGCCGCCTGGATGACGCCACCGGACATCGCGGTAGTACCGCCGGTCTTGGTGTCCTTGTCATAGACAATAACGCCGACGCCGGCTTTGGCCGCGGCGCAGGCCGCCGCCAGACCGGTGCCACCGGCTCCGCAGATCACTACATCTGTTTCGTCATCCCAGGTAATATTGCTGAGATCGCCGCCACTGGGCGGGGTAGCTCCACCACCGGGGGCATTGGGGCTACAACCAGCCAGAGCCGCTGCTCCCAGTACGGAGCTGGCGGCCAGACCGCTTAAAAAAGCGCGCCGGGATAATTCTTTCATCAAGTTCTCCTCTCCATAGATTTACACACCAACTGCCTGTCTGAGTTCATTGCACCAGGAAATAACTGAACAAGTATAGAGCTAGGTTAAACCCAGGGGGTCTCTAGTATGGCGTTTTCTGCCGCGATGCGGCCGGTAACTGCTCCGCCCATCAGCGCGGTGCCGGAGCCCGGATAGTAGTTGCCATACCAGCCGCCGGAGTTCATGCCGCCGGCATACAGACGCGGGATCACCTGACCTTCGTTATCGATCACCTGGGTCTTGGTGTTGATCTTCAAACCGCCCAGCGATCCCAGGTTGGCCGTGGTGCAGCGGTTGGCATAGAAGGGACCCTTGCCCAGTTCGATGAGTTCGGTGTTGCGCTGGAAGATCGGATCGGTGCCGGTAGCGGCAATGTTGTCATTCCAGAGCTTAAAGGAGGCTTCCAGACTACCGGCCGGTACGCCGATTTTCTGGCCCAGTTCGGCCAGAGTCTCGCCCTTGTAGAACTGACCGTCTTTGATGTGGGAATCGGGGTCCGCGGCAAAGGGACCGACATTTTTCTCCACCATGTTCTGATCCATGATCAGCCAGGTTTGTCCGCTGAGCTTGCGGATTTCCTGCCAGCAGGCCCGCATGATGTAGGCATAGGTGGCGTCTTCGCAGACAAAACGCATACCGGCCTGGTTGACAATAATGCCGGGGATGGTCGGAGTGGTATTGGAAAGTCCCAGCATGGCCACAAAGTCGATATCAATGGTGCCGCCATGAGTGGCCAGCGCCCCGCCCACCGCCATGCCCATGCGGATGCCGTCGCCCATGTTGTTGGGATGGCAGAGGCAGGAATGCTCCGTCAGTGCCCAGTATTGCTGGGGATTTAAGGCCTGGGCCATCACAGTATTGTGATCAATACCACCCAGAGCCAACACCACGGCTTTGCTGGCCTTTACGTTGGAAGTGGCATTACCCTGTTGAATTTGAACGCCAACCACACCGGCGCTCGGATCGCGATAGAGGTTCAGGGCCTTGGCGCCAAAGGTGAAGGGCACGCCCAGCTCTTGGGCTTTGGCAAACTCTGGATCGGTGATGCCGGTGCCGCTGCTTTTAGAGTTGAGGTGAATGCGGTCGGCCACATACTGCTGGTCCATATTGGGGACCCGACAATTGCCATACAGGCCGATCCACTCGGTGCCGTTGTCGGCCATCCACTGCACCATCTCCGGCGCCCGGGCTGTGATGGCTTTAATCAGATCCGGATCCGCCAGGCCTTCGGCCTGTTGAATGTAGCACTCGGCGTGCTTGGCCGGCGTATCATCCTGATACTGGGTGAATTGCTTCTGCCATTTGGTACCAGCGGCCTGGACAATGCCACCGGACAGGGCCGAAGTGCCACCGGCGGTGGAAGCACTGTCATAGACCATAACGTCGGCGCCGGCCAGTTTGGCGGAGATGGCAGCGGCCATACCGGTAATTCCGGCGCCTAAAACCACAATTTCATGTTCTTCATCCCAGGTTTCCGGGATGGCGGAAGGGTGCGAGACATTGCTGCCACCACCTGTGGAAGGCGCGCAGGCCGCCAAGCCTAAACTCAAGGCTCCAACTCCGGCTACCGCCGCTCCAGTCAGAAATTTTCTCCGTGTTAAGTTCGCCATGTTTTCTCCCCTCTGCTGCCAGATGGCGTGAGCTCGTTGGTGGATTAGAACACGCCTCAGCAATAAATGATGTTGACATGCTTATAACATAAAGCTGACAAATAACCTAGGGTTTGGCAAAATCTATTAACAAACCGGCACAATTGCACAATTTTCAGCTGAGGTGCCCCTTTGTCACTCCGCACGTAATCTTGTCATCCTGCTCGCTTGTCATCCTGCGCGTAACCCTGTCATCCTGCCCCCCCTTGTCATCCTGAGCGTAGCGAAGGATCTTCTGAGGATTCTTCACTGCGTTCAGAATGACAGCGGAGGTATTCAGAATGACAGCGGGGATTCTTCACTGCGTTCAGAATGACAGAGAGGGCGTTCAGAATGACAGAGAGGGCGTTAAGAATGATAGCGGGGGCGTGCAGAATGAGAGAGAGGGCGCAGCTAGGGGTAACAAGTAGCGTAAGAAGTGGCGAAACCAGCGGAGGTACATGGTATATTGCCCTGCAAGCAGTGTTTTGAGCTTTGCGAAGGAAAGGAATGTTGAAATGGCCAGATTCTGTGCTCAATGCGGCTCCGTGTTGCAACCAGATGCTCTATTTTGCCCTTCCTGCGGAACAGCGATAGCCGCAGCGTCGGCAGTGGCTCCGTTGTCGCCAAGTTATCAGCCACCGGTTCAGCCAGCGTTTTCGCCGCCTTCGGCCTACCAACCACCAGTGCAGCCCCCGTTTTCACCTGCTTCAGCTTACCAGCCCGATCCAGCTCCGCCGGCTTACCAGCCACCTGCTCCAACATCACAAGCTTACCAACCGCCCGTTTCAGCTCCGCCAGCCTACCAACCGCCGGCTCCAGGGTCACAAGCTTACCAGCCGGCGCCGCCTCTCCAGTCCTACCCACCAGTTCCAGCTCCTCCGGCTTACCAACCGCCGGTTCCAGCGCCCGCCGGAGCTGGTTTTCTGGACATGCAAACTCTGTTGGCTAACGCGCCGGCAGCTTTGAATCTGCCGAATAATCCCTGGTATATCAGTGTCTTTGCCAATCAGATCTTGGTGGACTGGAAATGGATGGACGCCACTTTCTTCTCACCGTTCGAAATCAGCGATGAGGACAAAGGCCACTTTTTCATCGTGACTTTGAATAACAACGGCACTTACAAGGAGCAGGATCGCATTCAGGAGAAGCAAAAAGGCATTGGTTTCAGCGACGGCAAGCTGCAGCTGGGTGGTTCATCGGAGTCTTTTCGGGGTAAGGCCAATCGCAAATCTTTTGAGTTTGGCCTGGGCAAGGATAACCGCACCGGTGATGTTGGTTTTATCGGCTTCAAATATGATTCCACGGCCTGCAAACAGCCCATTCGCGACTATCTGGCCGCCTATGGCTGGAAGAAAGCTGGCTTGTTCGGTTAAAGATCTTCCTAATAAAACGAGAAGGGTAACTGCTTTGACTAAGCCTAAATCAACGGTTCAGCCCGGTAGCAGCCCGGCCCGGATCGGTCGGGCAGTGCTGGCCCTGGTTCTGATCCTCGCGCTCAGTGGTTGTGCCGCCCCGAATTCCCAATCGAACGCCTCCGGGCCATCGGAGTTACCGGTGGAATCCGCCGCAGAATCCACGCCGCCAATCCTGGAAAGCGTGGTCATCGGCTTGCCGGGGACGGCCAGTACCCAGTTTGTGCCCTTTTATATCGCCAATGCTCAGCAGTATTATGGCGATACTTGGACTGTTGAACTGCAGTATCACGATGCTGCCGACGATGTCTTTGCCAGCCTGAGGTCCGGTGACGAACAATTCATTGTGGCAAGCGGCGCCGAAATTCTGCAAGCCCGGGCTCAGGGTCTGGACGTCGTGGCCGTGGCGCCCTACTTCATCAATAGCAACATTGATCCAATGCTTCCAGAGGGCTCTACCATCAACACGGTAGCCGGTTTGCAGGGTCATAGCATTGGGATTGCCAGCAAATCCGGCGAAGCCTGGCTAACGCTGATGGTAGCTTTAGATCAAGCCGGTCTATCGCCAAATGACGTCCAGATTGTGGAGGTTACTGGTTCGCCCAGGGAGGTCCTGGCCAGTGGGGCGGTCGATGCTCTGATCGGCTATTACAACACTGACGTGACGTCTCTGGGTTTCTCGGGATTTCATTTTTATATATTCCCCATCGACGTTCCGCTGGTTTCGCTCTGCTTAGCCACAACCCAGGGCTTTGCGGATGATTATCCGGAGATTGTGAGCGCAGTGGTAGCGGGAATGCAGCAGGGCATGCAAACTGCCTGCAGCAACGATGAGCAGGCTTTAGCGATCTCGGCTGGCTATTTAACGGATTTCAACGCGGATCCGGATACCGCTAAAAATGTTTTAGGAGCTACGATCTACCTGTTTGGTTATCCAGACCAGTCAATTTCACCACCGTTTGAACCGGATCAATGGAGCGCAATGACCCAAGCTTTGCAACAGGCTGATCTACTGCCGGCGGACGCTGATGGCAATGCGGCCTATAGCAATGCTTTCCGCAGTGATTAGGTAGCGGACAATCACCAGGTTGGTAGTTTTAATCAGCACCGGCCACCAACGAAAAAAGTAATAAGCCGGATCGGCTGATTACTTTGTAGCAGCAATCCGGTTTTGCCGCTTCAGTATCCCACCGGCAGTCAGGGATAGTAAGCCAGTTATCAAGAGACCGAGAGGAAGCAACGGGTTGGCGGCATCTCCGGTGGGAGGTGTGTCGGTCTTTGTAAAGATAAAATCATTATGGAGAGAGTCACCTGTGATACTGATCAGGGTGTATCCGGCGGCCGGGCTGACGACATATCCGGTTGGCGTTGCCGGGGCGTTGATTACTACATGGGCGCCGGCCGGTACATTGTCGATCCGGTAATCACCGTTTACATCGGTTACAGTAGAACCGCCCGAGCCGTCGATACTGTAATTAACCGTGACGCCGCTGTTATTCGCTAAGCCGCTGACATTTCCGCCAACCGTGTAGAGTGCTCGCATATAGAGAAAATTGTTATCGGGGGCATCCGCCACAACTTGCGCCACAGCGTAACCACCGGCCGGGCTATAGGTATAGTTCCCGATATTCGTGGGCGCCGTGATGACTATTCCGGACCGATCCGGGATAGTCTCGATTGTATAAGATCCATCGATTTCAGTTTGGACCGTTCCGCTGATTTCCACTAAAGAAATTGGCATGGTGATGGTATAACTTATGACAATTCCACCATTATTTGGCAAGCCGCTGACCTGCCCGCTGGCACTGTGCGTGGGCACGTAGGTAAAGTTTTTATTCAGAACATCGGCATTAACTACAAAATTGGCATACCCCAGGATCGGGGCCGCCAGGAAAGTTGTGCCATTAATCGGGACATTGGGAAGCGGCGGGAGTTTAACAACTGATCCGGCCGGTACATAGAGGATGCTGTAGTTGCCAAACACATCGGTTTTCGTGGTGCCGGCCACCCCATCGATAGAGTAGCTGATGACAATATCCTGAAGTTCTGGCAAGCCAAAAACGCTGCCGCTGACGGTATAGCTCAAACCATACACGAAATTCTGATCCGTCAGATCAGCGTCGACAATGTTGACCGTAAGTATGTTGCCGGCTGACGATTGCACAGCATAGACTCCCGCTCCGGCCGCGGGTGTAATAGTGGCCGGGGCGGTGATAACCACGGTAGAACCCGCTGGGACATTACTGATGCTGTAAAATCCCGACGGGTCGGTATGAATGCCACCATTTGTCGAAGTTCCCAAAGGTCCGGTGATAACTACATTGATCGGCACCGATCCATTGCCAGTGGGCTCCGCTTCCAGGCCACTTACATATCCGGAGATGTTGTAGGTTGGCAAATAGTGGAAATCATTATCCAATACATCCGTGCTGAGATTGGGTATATCGTAGCCGGCAATGGGGTCAGAACGGTAGATAACACCACCGATATTCTGGTCAGCTGGGGGAAAGATTATGACTTCCACACCGGCTTGCAGGCCTGGTATCAGGTAATCGCCATTCAGATTTGTTTGTACGGAGAGCGGCGACCCACCATCGATGGTGTAATAAACGTCTATGCCAACCTCAGCACCAGTAGGTAATCCGGTTATCTTCCCACCAACATCATAGGTGGCCGGAGCCAGCTCATAAACAACATAGACTGTCTTGTCACTATCCATGGTCCCGGTGGGCGGATCAGACCCTAGCTGAAGAGCGGAGCCTGGCATCGAGGCTATTTCTTTGAAGTAGTAGGTGGTGCCAGCAACAATATCATGGAGTTCCAAGGGGTAATCCAGATCGCTCACCGAACCAACGGCGGTGACCCGGTAGGGTGAGCCATTATCCAGAGTCGTTTGAATAGGCGGGGGCGTGAACAGCGCGGTAAGATCATTCCCACCAGTATCTACCAAGACAACCCGTAAGGTCTGGGGCTGAGGAACATAGACATAGGTAACCGTGGTGTTTCCGCTCAACAATCCGGATTCATCTGCAGAAAGCCCGGTGGGGTCACCGGCATTTGATAAACTGCGGTAGAGATAGGTGATCCCGGTATTGGCATCGGTGAAGGTGGCCGGCGCAGAGCCACTGATGTCATAATTGAAGGCGCCGGCGGCAGTGAAGTCCGCGGGATCGTTATTGGCAAAATTTGTCGGGAAGAAGGCGTTGATAGATGTGGCGATCGGTACGCCGGCTGCATTTATAAATTGGCTAGTGAGGATGACGTAGACGTTGACGATGCAATCTACGCTACCTACCTTGACGTCATTGGAATCATAGACATCAATTGTTACATTCCTGGTGCCGGGAGTAACAAAGTCGTAGGCCGCGGCGAATTTACCCTGGAAACCTTCGGTTGTATTGACCTTTCCCACGATGTTGGGGTCTACCGGGTTCCCACTCAGCGTGAGTAGCGTGTTGGGAGCAGCGATCATGGTCCAGGCCGCGGCATCAACAAGATTGCCAACAGCATAACGACCAGCCCCAGTCCCCGCTGGAACACTGGCATAGGAATAGAGTTCATAGCGAGTAGCGGTTGTAGTTGGTTGGTAGTAGCCCAGATGCTGGGCCCATTCGCTATTCCTGGCTACCAGATACTGGGAGCCAGGACTGGTAACACCCGTGCCAGGCGGTACCTCGGTGCCACCAAAGGCGGGCTGGGCATTGGCGGCCGTAGTCAACTCACCCTGCGGCCCTAGCAGCATCATGGCGGTGTCCGTTCCCATCCGCCCACGATGATAAAAAGACCATTGGTAAAGCGCCCCCGGTGTGGTGGCAACATCTTGATAGATATAGGTGGGTGGCCCAATTTGGGCGTTTAGCTCGCAAAACCAATTGCCGGTTCCCGGAAGTGCGTTGAAGGTCACTGCGCTATCCGGCCGCATACCCGTGCGCCATAGTTCAATAATACCTGAGGGATCGGATGTGGACCAACCCAGCAGATCGGTTTGGGGTATATCCCGGGCCGTGATTGTGGTATTCGTCGACCAGGGGTTGGTCTCAAAACTGCCATTCTGCAACTCTGTGGGCAACGGAGGACCGACCGGATAGGCCAAAGCCGTCGCGGGAAAAAGCAGACTCAATAATAGAGCGCCGATTAGTGCAACCGAAAAAGCCCTTTTCATTCCCCCGTACCCACTGTTTCCATTTTTTCTAAGATCAATTAGATTCTACTCTTCCGTTTCAGTAACACACTGGCGGCAATGGAAATAAAGCCAGCTAGTACCAGGCCGATGGGCAGAGCCAGATTCGTAGTGTCGCCGGTGCCCGGGGTTGTTGTTTCGGTCTTAGAAAAGACGAAATCATTGTGCAGTGAGTCGCCGCTGATACTGATGGCATAGCCAGTAACCGGGGCTGCGGTATATCCGATCGGTCCAACTGGGACCGGGGCCCTGATCACTACTATCGCGCCTACCGGCGTATTGGTAATGCGGTAATCACCATTTACGTCAGTTACGGTAGAACCGGGGATACCGTCGATGCTGTAATTGATAGTAATGCCGCTATTGTCGGACAGACCACTGACATTCCCACTGACAGTGTAAAGGGCTCGCATATAGAGAAAATTGTTGTCGGGTATGTCTGTTGTGACTGCTTTCAGGTCATATCCGGTCACTGGGCTGGCAGTATACAGCCCCTTGTTCGCCGGTGCTGTGATCACTATTTCCGCCTGATTGGGGATATTCTCGATTTTATAGAATCCATTGGCGTCAGTTTCCACCGTTCCGACGATGTTGACCAGGGACACCGGCGTAGTCCAAACATAGCTGATAATGATTCCGCTATTGTTAGAAAGGCCACTGACGGTTCCGGATACGGTGTGCGTGGCCAAGTAGACAAAGTTATTATCCGGTATATCGGAGCTGACAGCTGTTAAATCGTATCCCAAGATTGGCGCTGCCAAATAGCTGGTGCTACCAATGGTGACATTGGGGAGGGGATCAATAACCAGATGGGAGCCAACCGGTACAAACGGGATACTGTAGTAGCCGGTTGCGTCGGTTGACACTGTGCCACTTGCACCATCGATGGAAAAGCTGATAACTCGGCCCAGCAGATCTGGTATACCCCGGACCGTTCCACTGACGGTATAGGTCAAGGTATACTCAAAATCCTGATTTGGCCAATCAGCTTGGATATTAACGATCTCATATCCGCTGGTTGGCGCGGCAACGTAGGTGCCTCCGCCGCTGGCGGGAATATCCGGTGGAGCGGGGATGACGACTGTAGAACCGGCCGGCACCAGGGGAATTTCGTAGTAGCCATTGGCATCCAGGGGCCAAGTACCACTCAGGTCTGTACCATAAGGCCCGGTGATAGTGGCGCTGATCTCCGTGGGCAGGACGTCGGGGGGCAGTACACCACTGACCGTGCCGCTGACAGTATAGGTCGGATAGTAGGTGAAGTTTTTATTTACTTCGTTTTGGCTGAGGTTGGGTATATCGTATCCGGCAATTGGGGCTGAACGATACGTGGTGCTCAAGCCAGGCACGTCGTCAGGAGCCTGGATTACCACTTCTGTCCCTGCCGGAATGTCGGCAATGCTGTAACTTCCGTCGGAGAGAGTTGTTGTGGAATCGGCCGAACCGTCAATCGTGTAGTTGATTACTACACCGCCGTTATTGCCAAATTCGGACTCTAAACCGGTGACCACACCGCTGACGGTATAAGTGGTCTCAGTCAGTGCATAGACAACCTTTACCGTCTTGTCACTATCCATAATCCCGGTAGGTGGGTCAGACCCCACCTGAAGATCGGAGCCGGGCATCGAGGCTATTTCTTTGAAGTAGTAGGTATTGCCACCGGCAGAGAATGACAGGGGATAATCCAAATCGCTCACCGAACCGATGGCGGTGACCCGGTAGGGGGAGCCATTGTCCAGTGCCGTCTGAATAGGCGGGGTAGTGTAGAGCGAGGTAATATCATTCCCACTGGTATCGACTAAGATCACAGTCAGAGCTTGGACTACTGGAACATAGACATAGGTAACCGTGGCATTCCCGCTCAGCGTTCCAAGTTCTGGAGCGGACAGCCCGGTGGGGTCCCCCGAATGTGATAAACCTCGGTAGAGATAAACTATTCCGGTATTGGGATCGGTGATAAGTACCGGCGCAGACCCGGTGATGTTGTAGGTAAAGGCGCCGGCCGCGAAGTCCGCGGGATTGTTATTGGCATAATTCGCTGGGAAATAAGCGTAGATTGGTGTAGCTATTGGCGTACCCGCCTCATTGACGAATTGGGCGGTGAGGATCACATAGATATTGACGGTGGATACTACGTTGCCCACCAAAATGTTATTAGAATCATAGACATTGATGGTGACCTGCTTGGTGCCGGGGGTGATGAAGTCCGGAGTGCCCTGGAATTCACCATGGAAGCCATTGGTCGTATTCACCTGCCCCAGAATGTTGGGGTCTATGGTACTGCCGCTGACTCGAGTAACCGTCAGTGGTGCGGCGATCAGGGTCCAGGTGGCGTCATCGACGAGGTTGCCTTCAGCTTGAGCCGCCGCTGATGGGCCGCTCGGCACGATGGAATAGGAATAGAGTTCAAAGCGGGTAGCGGTCTGGGACGGACCTGTTTTGTAGTAGCCCAGGTGTCGCCACCAATCGGTCATCCGGGCTACCAGATAGGTCGGGCCCCGGTCGACAACGCCGGAATCCGGAATCTGGGTGCCACCAAAAGCCGGCTGAGCATTAGCGGCATAAGTCAAAGGACCGGCCGGCCCGAGCAGCATCATGGCGGTATCCTGCCCATTGCGGCCCCGATGCAGGAAAGACCATTGGTAGAGTGCACCGGGAATGGTTGCTACATCCTGGTAGATATAGGAGTTTGGTCCTTCCGTGGCGTTCAGTTCGCAAAACCAGTTGCCGGCACCGGGAGCGGCGTTAAAGGCAGTCGTACCGGTCGCCGGTTTAAAGCCAGAGCGCCAGAGTTCTATTGTTCCCGTTGTGTTATTCGTGAGCCAACCCAGCAAATCAGTCTGATTGATGTTACGAGACGTCTGGGTGGTATTCGTAGAATAGGGATTCGACTCAAAACTGCCATTCTGCAGAGTTGCCGGCGGCGGAGTGACCTGATAGGCTAAAGCTGTCGCCGGAGTCAGCAGGCTCCAGAGGAGAGCACCGATAAGTGTGACCGAAAAAACCCTTTTCATTCCCCCACCCACTGTTTCCATTTTTTCTACGATTAACTGATTGTGGCGAGTTCCCCGGCGGCTTTATTTTATTAAAACATTGTAATTGCTGCGAAAAGAAAAAGAAATACTGTTTGTAAAAGTATTCTATTCACAAACAACCGCTGTTTAGCCATGTTCCGGATCTGAAACCGGGCTGATTTCGTCGATTCCGTTGGCTGAGACCGTAGATCTATTCCGCATGAAAAGCAACAGCAGCACCGCCGCCAGCAGGGAAAGGGCCGCTCCAAAGACGAATGGAGCCGCGGAGCCCAGGGTCTCCCACAATAAGCCGGCAATGATACTGGCCGGGAGCAGGGCGATGCCGGCCAGCGTGGACTGCAGGCCCAGCATGGTTCCCTTTAGTTCCGGCCGCGCAATCTCGGCGATATAAGCCCGCTCCACACCGGTAATCATGGCGGTATAAGCCCCGTAGAGCACAAAGGCTGCGATCATCACGATATGGTTGGGCGCAAAGCCAAAACCCAGGTAGCAAAGCGCAAAGACCAGATAGCCGCTGACCAGCAGCTTCTTTCGGCCGATCTTATCGGAGAGCCGGCCAAAAGGTATGGACAGAATGGAGGCGACGGCGTTGTAGATAAAAAAGAGCAGCACCACATTGACCACGTCAAAGCCCACCGCGTAGGCCTTCAGCAAAATGAAGGCGTTGGAAGAATTGCCCAGCGTAAAAAGGAAAGTCACTAACAGATACAACCGCAGCTGGCCATCCACTTTGTGGACATTCTTCCAAAAGGACTCCCTCTGTACCGTCGGCCGCGGCCTGCTGTGCTCATGGATGAAGAAGAACATGCCCAGTCCCAGGACCGCTGGAATGATGGAAACTGCGAAAATGAATTTGAAGTCAAAGCCATTGGTCATGGCACGCAACAGCAGAAAAGCCACCAGAATGCCCAGCGCCGCGCCAAGCATGTCCAGGGCCTTATGGATACCAAAAGCCAGGCCCATGTTGTCTTTATCAGTGCTTTCACTGACCAGAACGTCCCGCGGAGCAGTGCGGATCCCTTTGCCAATCCGGTCAACGACCCGCGCGCCTAACACCCCGGCCCAACTGCCGGCGATCAACAGGATGAGTTTGTAAAGGGTGGCCGGGGCATAGCCGATGAAGGCCAGGAGCTTCTTCTTCTGGAAGCGATCACTGATATAGCCACTGAAGACCCGGAGCAGGCTGGCGACGCTCTCGGCCAGGCCTTCGATCACTCCGACAATGGCCGGCGTGGCACCCAGCGCCATCGTCAGATACAGCGGGATAATCGGATAGACCATCTCGGTACTGAAATCGATGAAAAAACTGACCAGTCCGATGAAGATCAGGTTCCGCAGCAGTTTGGATTTGGTTGGAGTAGTCACGTATCGCCCCCGGACTTTGGAAAAACCTCAGCTAACTCGGGGAGTTAACTGAGGTTTTGAAGGTTTTTGGTGGAGCATAGGGGACTTGAACCCCTGACCTCATGGCTGCCAGCCACGCGCTCTCCCAGCTGAGCTAATGCCCCAAAGTGCCACCGCCGCTTTCCGTGATTTTTAGCAGCGCTATGGGATTGTAGCATAACTGGAGCGGGGGTGGGGAATTACTCAGTAGCCCTGGCCAGCGGCTGACAGCGGGGTTTCACTGCCATCAGCATAGGCTAATAGCATAATCCGCAACCAAAAAGTCCGGCAGATTGCACTCATCAACTTCCGACGGTGCCAACTGCGGTGATCCGTAAAAAATAGCCCGTCCCATTGGTATAGAATAAGGTGTTCAAGCTGATAAGAAATCCGCTTTCAGTCGGAATAGTACAAAACAGCTAAACTGAGGAATGGAGGGTCAGATTGCCAAACACCAATCTCTCCAAAATCACCGATCAGGACATCGCCTTGGCCAAGCAGATCGCCAAACAGGCCGGTGTCAATCTCGATGATTGCTACCAATGCGGCAAGTGCACCGCCGGCTGTCCGATGGTTCACGCCATGGATTACTCGCCGCGCCAGGTGATCCGCCTGCTGCATATGGGCCAGGTTCAAGCGGCGATCAATGCCAGAGCCCCCTGGATCTGCGCCAATTGCATGGTCTGCTCCGCCCGCTGCCCGCAAAGCGTCAACATCTCTGAGTTGATGCTGGCCATCCGGCACTACGCCAAGAAAAACGGTCTGCGGCCGGTCAAAGACGGCGACAAGTTTGACGACGCTTTTGTGGCCAACATCCGCAGCTGGGGCAAGTC
>JGI20166J26741_11207781_pt1 | contig 14187 bp, 10 predicted proteins | sample TergutCu122P5_FD_26741 | JGI IMG/M metagenome (IMG submission 26741)
TTCAAGTGAAAGTTATCCGGAACGGTAATATTTGCCAAATCCTCAGGAAAGAGGTGGTTGTTGGCGATATTATCCTTTTTGAAACCGGAGAAGAAATCCCTGCCGATGGAGAATTGCTTGAAGCCATTTCCTTACAAATCAACGAATCTACACTGACCGGAGAACCGGTTGCCAGAAAAACAACGAATCCGGATGATTTCAATCCGAATGCAACCTATCCTTCCAATCAAGTTCTCAAAGGCACAACGGTTGCCGACGGACACGGAGTGATGAAAGTTTTCAAAGTCGGCGATGCTACCGAATATGGCAAAGTATATGAAGGAGCCCAAATCGACAACAAAGTGAAAACTCCTTTAACCTTGCAATTGGATAAATTAGCCAAACTGATCACCCGGGCAAGCTATGCGATTGCCGCGATGATCATCATCGGACGTTTGATCAGTTATTTCATCCGATGGAATGATTTTGACTGGATCAATTTCAGCGGGTATGTGCTCAATTCTGTTATGATCGCTGTAACGATCATTGTGGTGGCGGTTCCGGAAGGACTACCGATGAGCGTAACCCTCAGTTTAGCCTTGAGTATGAAACGCATGCTTACTACCAATAATTTGGTGCGCAAAATGCATGCTTGTGAAACCATGGGTGCAACAACTGTGATTTGTACCGATAAAACCGGGACGTTGACACAAAATCAAATGACCGTCTATCACTGTGATTTTTATGATTATGATGATTCAAATAAATTGAAAAATACAGGTAATCAAACCAATCTAAACAATCATCTTTCCGACATTATTTATGAAGGGATAGCAGTCAATTCAACCGCTCATCTCGATTTTTCAGATAAGACAAAAATAAAAGCATTGGGAAATCCGACCGAAGGCGCTTTACTGCTTTGGCTGCATGACAAAAAGATCAATTACCTTTCGTTGCGTGAAGATGCTGAAATTCTGGAGCAATTGACTTTCTCTACAGAACGTAAATACATGGCGACGATTGTTCATTCGTCTGTACTGAACAAAAAAGTTTTGTATGTGAAAGGAGCGCCCGAGATTGTACTGAACCTGAGCAAACAGTTACCCGCTGAAAGAGAAAAAATACATTCCGAATTATTTGAATATCAAAATAAAGCAATGCGAACGCTGGGGCTTGCTTACCGGATTATTGAAGACAACAAGCGCTATATCAAAGATGGCAGGCTTCAAGCGGTTGATTTAACTTTCATTGGAATTGTCGCCATCTCTGACCCGGTTCGCCCCGATGTGTACGCTGCCGTCAATGATTGTTTAAATGCCGGAGTCAGTGTTAAAATTGTTACCGGGGATACGCCCGGAACAGCCAAAGAAATCGGACGACAGATCGGATTGTGGCAGGACAACGAGCCGGACAACCATCACCTCACCGGAACGGAGTTTGCTGCAATGAACGACGACGAATTATCCGCACGAATCCTTGATTTGAAAATCCTTTCTCGCGCTCGACCCTTAGACAAGCAGCGATTGGTGCAACTTTTACAAGAAAAAGGGCAAGTGGTGGCAGTGACCGGTGACGGCACCAACGATGCTCCGGCATTAAAGGCTGCACAGGTAGGTCTCTCGATGGGCGACGGTACCTCCGTTGCCAAAGAAGCGAGCGATATTACTATTTTGGATAACTCTTTCAGCAGTATTTCGCGAGCGGTGATGTGGGGACGTTCTTTGTATCAAAACATCCAACGTTTTATTTTATTTCAATTGACGATCAACGTAGCCGCCTGCTTGATCGTGTTGATCGGCGCCTTCCTTGGAACGGAATCTCCGCTGACTGTTACGCAAATGCTTTGGGTCAATCTGATCATGGATACTTTTGCCGCTTTAGCCTTAGCTTCTTTGCCCCCCAACGAAAAAGTAATGAAAGATAAGCCGCGTAGAAAATCGGATCATATCATCACACCGCCAATGACAAAACGTATATTAAGTATCGGTATTTTCTTTGTCATTGTATTGTTTGGGCTTATTCAATATTTCAAACATGCCGATATTACCTCCTTGCGTCAATTCAATCCCGCTGATTTCGGACGCAGTTTCTTCGATTTCAGTCCGGGCAACGGATTATCGCCTTATGAGCTCTCGTTGTTTTTCACTCTGTTTGTCTTGCTGCAGTTTTGGAATATGTTTAACGCCAAAGCCTTTATGTCCGGAAAAACCGCATTTGCTTCCCTATTTCAAAGCAGCGGATTTTTAATGATTACGGGGATTATTCTAATTGGTCAGTGGTTTATTGTCACCTTAGGCGGTGAAATGTTTAATGTCACGCCTTTACATTTAGAAGACTGGCTCATCAGTATCGGCGCTACTTCCGTAGTATTATGGACGGGTGAAGTCATCCGTTTGGCGAGAAAATTGTAAATCCCGGCTCAAACACAATTATATATCATTCTTTACGTTATTATAAAGAATGAAAAAAACGCTTTTCTTATTACTGATAATCATCCAAAGCGTCTCTCATCCGTTGAGAGCTCAATTTGATGCGCAGTTGAGTAATTATTGGGCAGCCGTTAATTATTTCAACCCGGCCTATGCCGGTCAAACGGGCAATTTGGAAGCGACGCTTTTGAGCCGGATGCAATGGGTAGGCATCGAAAATGCACCGCGCACAACAATATTGGCTGTCCAGATGCCTTATTCGTTGCTTGGGAAAGTTCAAGGAATCGGCGCTTCGATGTATAACGACCGGAGCGGACTATTCAGCGTTTCCATGTACTCGGGACAATATGCATGGAAGAAAAGAATGTTAAAGGGAAACTTCAGCGCCGGAATACAAGTAGGATATATCAATCAGTCATTCGATGGCACCAAAGTGGAAATTCCCGAAGACGATTATCACAACCAAACCGATGAAGGCATCCCAACTTCATTGGTATCCGGGACTTCAATCGATGTTGCTTTAGGGCTTTTCTTTTCCAAAGAAAAATGGTTTGCCGGTTTGTCGGTTACGCATTTGATGGCGCCCACACTTATTTTGAGCGATAATTACGTCTCCGAGATTCCCCGGACATATTATTTTACTGCCGGATACAATATCCAATTAAGCAATCCGTTATTAGAATTACGACCCACAGTGTTGGTAAAAACTATGGAAATGAGTTCTTTGTATTTAGATGGCGATTCTTTGACGGAAAAGGTTGAAACAAACACGGTAAAAGCCATGTTACGGAATACCCAAGTGGATGTTTCTCTGCGTATGATCTATAACAAGCTGTTTTGGGGTGGACTATCTTGGCGGAAAGATGACGCATTGGTGCTGATGTTAGGCGGAAAATTCAAAATGATTGAAGCCGGTTACGCCTACGATTTTCCGATTTCCCGAATAATCAAAGCATCGACGGGGAGCCATGAAGTGTTTATCCGTTATACGATGGAAATGAATTTAAATAAAAAAGTAAAAAATAAATATAAAAGCGTTCGAATATTATAGATGATGGTATGAAAAACTTGATTATCATAACCCTGACGGCAATTCTCTTCGTTTCCTGCGGAAGGTCTTTCACGGGCGACGGAGGTGAACTTACAGGTGTAAGCGCTCCCAATTGGAGCGAACCCAATCCCCATGGTATGGTGTTGATAAAACGAGGTTCGTTCGAAATGGGACCGGCAAAAAACGATTCGCTTTGGGGAACCTTTCAAAACCCCAAAGGCGTTTCCTTTGATGCTTTTTGGATGGATGAAACCGAAATTACCAATGCCCAATATCGCCAATTTGTTTATTGGGTGAGAGATTCGATTATCCGGGAGCGACTCTTTGATCCGGCCATCGGAGCAAATGATTTATATAAAATAACCGAAGATAAAAACGGAGACCCTATCGATCCTCCTATTTTGAATTGGCGTAGACCTATTCCTACCGAACGACGCGCCAATGAAGATGAATTGAAGGCTATTCAAAGCGTTAATTGGACAAATCCGATTACAGGCGAAGTCAAATTAGACCCGAAACAAATGATTTACCGCTATTCCGTTTTTGACTATACCGGTTATGCTTTGAGAAGAAATCGCTTAGACCCGGCCGATCGAGTAAAAAATACGGATATAATCGTTGACCCCAACGAAGTGGTCATGATCTCGAAAGACACAGCTTATATTAATGAAGAAGGCAAGATCATTTCCGAAACAATCACCCGCCCGTTAAGTTCCATTTGGGATTTTCTGAATACTTATATTGTTAATATTTATCCCGATGAAACGGTTTGGGTGAATGATTTTAACAATGCTTACAATGAACCCTACATGCGTTTGTATTTCAATCACCCCGGTTATAACGACTATCCGGTGGTCGGCGTTTCATGGGAACAAGCCAATGCTTTCTGTTACTGGAGAACCGATTTTTTAAAACGATCGCTCGATGTTAATTTCAAAAATACAATCGAAGCCTACCGATTGCCAACAGAAGGCGAATTTGAATATGCTGCACGCTCCGGAAAGACGGAGAATGTTTACCCATGGAAATCCAATGGAGTAACCAGCGCTAAGGATTGCTTTTTGGCCAATTTTAAACCCGGAGAAGGCGATTATACAAAAGACGGTCACCTCATCACCGCGAAAGTCGCTTCGTATTCTCCCAATGAATTCGGTTTATACGATATGGCCGGAAACGTGGCCGAATGGACCTCTACTGCTTTCTTAGAATCCGGCCCGGAAATCATGAGCGACATCAATCCGGAATACCGCTACAGCGCAGCAAAAGAAGACCCTTATGCATTGAAGAAAAAAGTAGTGCGCGGCGGTTCATGGAAAGACCCTGCCTATCTGATTCGTTCCGACATGCGTACATTCGAATTTCAAAACGAGCAACGTTCCTATATCGGTTTCCGTTGTGTTCGCACGCAAGTAGGATTTTCAAAAGTAAAAGGAAAAGTTAGCATTAAAGCTAAATCAAAATAATTCATAATTCATAATTCATCATTCATAATTTTTATAACATGGGATTCAAAAGTAGATATAACAATATTGTCGAGAAGTTCTTATCCGGCGAAAGAGGGAAACGTTTCTTCCAGATATTCTACAGTTTGGGAGCTGCGGTTGTTCTTATTGGAGCTTTGGCAAAATTAACGCACTGGCCCTATAATTTAGGTAATATATTATTGACCGTGGGCTTGCTTACTGAAGTTTTAGTCTTTGTCGTATCGGCATTTGATACTCCGATACGAGATTGGGAATGGGATTTGGTATTTCCGGCATTGGATACCGGCGATGAAAACGATCGTCCCGCTTTTGGCGGCGGCGGTGGCGGCGGTTCAGTCGTAATCGGCGGTAGCGGAAGCGGAGGCGGAAGAATAGATGATAAAACGCTGAAGACCGGAGTTGCGGCAAATGCAGGCAGAGGTGGCGGTGGTCCGATTGTTATTGGCGGCGGAGGCGGCGGTTTTGGCGGCTTCGGCGGAGGCGGCGGTTTCAGTGGCGGCGGAGGTTTCGCAGGCCCGGGCTCTCAGGCGCCCCCAAGCGCAGTAGCGGCAGCTGAAGCAATGACCCCCGGACAAGTGCAACAATCGTTCGGAATTCCGGCCGCTGTGAACCTTTCGGAAGAAGACAGTAATGCGTTAACAGCCAGTATTAAAAAAATGGCTGCCGCTGCGGATCAACTTTCTAAAATGGCTGAGATGACCAATGCAACTCAACAATACTTAGACCAATTGACGGAAATGTCGGATAATATGCAGAAATTCAGCACGGTGACGACAAGTCTTACTAATGTATCCGATATTTTGCTTAATTCCTACAAAAGCATTACGGATAATTCCGACGGTATCAATCAGTCGTCGCGAGGATACGTGCATCAAATGGAAACGCTGAACCGGAACATTCAGGGATTAAATACCATCTACGAAATTCAATTAAAGAGCATCAGCTCGCAAATCGATGCTATTGAACGAATCAATTCCGGCTTGATGCGAATCAAAGATTTGTATGAAGGTTCTATTGTTGATAGTTCCGTATTCCGGAGCGAAACCGAGAAAATGGCGCAGCAACTGCACGCTCTCAATGGCGTTTACAATCGCTTGCTGAACGCAATGACCATGAATATGTACGGAGCGGGCGGAAATCCGGGTTTCGGCTCTCATTTTCCTAATCCGTAAATAATATAAAATATGGCTGTAAATAGTCCTAACTCTCCAAGACAGAAGATGATCAACCTGATGTATCTGGTTTTCATCGGTATGCTTGCGCTCAACGTTTCTACGGAAGTGCTGGATGGATTTGAATTGGTCGAAGCGAGCTTGTTACGTTCCGTGAAATCTGCTTCACAACGTAATGACCGGGTTTTCGATGACTTGGCAAATTCCTACAAAACGAATCCCGAAAAAACAAGAGTGTGGTATGAAAAAGGGAATCAAGTGAAAGAGAGAAGCGACTCGTTATTTAATTATGCCCAAGAATTGAAAAACAGAATCGTAATCAAGTCGGATGGAAAAAACGGCAATCCCGAAAAGTTGAAACATCCGGACGACTTAACAGCCGCTTACGAAGTCATGTTTGAACATGGCAAAAACGACGGAGCGCGACTGAAATCACAGATTGATTCCTATAGAGAATACATTGCCGAATTGGTGACGAATCCTTCCATTAAGAATATCATCGAAAGCAATTTAAGCACGGAACCTTCCGCCAAGGCGAAAGAAAACAAGCAGACCTGGGAAGAATCCATGTTTTATCAGATGCCGGTAGCTGCCTCTGTTACCTTATTAACCAAATTGCAAAACGATATTCGTTATGCCCAAGGCGCTGTATTGAGTGATTTAATATCCAATGTTGATTTAAAAGATTATCGTGTTAATGAGCTTACCGCTTTTGTTATTCCGCAATCGCAAACCGTGATGCGCGGCAGTTCATATCAAGCCGATATAGTTTTGGCAGCTGTAGATACCACGAAACGTCCACGTATTTTTGTGAACGGCAAAGATTTGCCTCCTGAAGCCAACGGCCGATTTGTTGCCGGAGCCGGTTCTTCCGGGACGTTCCCGGTTACCGGTTACATTGAAATGCCGCAAAGCGACGGAAGTCTCCATCAGTACAAATTTTCGACGCAGTATTTTGTGCAGGAGCCAAGTGCAACGGTCGCACCCTCATGGATGAATGTGCTTTATGCAGGAGTCGATAATGAAGTTCGTATTGCTGTTCCGGGTGTTGCCAACCAAAATGTCTCGGCAACGATGACGAACGGTTCTTTGACTTCCAAAGGAAACGGTTTATGGACAGCTAAACCATTAAAAGCCGGCACAGACGCCATTATTTCGGTTAGCGCCAAGACGATTGACGGACGAACACAGGAAATGGCAAAAAATACTTTCCGTGTTAGAAACTTGCCTGATCCCAAACCCTACTTAACCATTGAAGGAAGAGCGCTTCCATTCGACGGCGGAGCATTATCGAAAGCGGAATTGGTGAACGTAAACGTCGCAGAAGCGGCTATCGACGACGGTATTCTTAAAATGCCTTTCTCGGTTTTGAAATTTGAAGTCAGCACAACCGACAATATGGGACTAACAGTTCGAGAAACGTCCGACGGAGCGCGTTTTTCCGACCGCCAAAAATCGCTGATTAGAGGACTACCCAGAGGAAAAACCGTATTGATACGCAGCATGGTCGCTCGCGGACCTGATGGCATTGACAGAAACTTAAAATCCCCATTGGAAATAATAATAAATTAATTTACGATTTGCAATTGATATTTTTTAATTAATAATTTTAATTTGAAATGAAACGATCATATATTATCGGTCTGATTGTAGCCTTGGTGAGTTCAACAATGGGATTTTCACAAAATCCGGTTCAGAATCAACCCCGGCAAGTTCAACCGCAACAGGCTAAACCGCAGCAAATTCAGCAACAACAAGCTCAACCTCGTTCGAGTCAAAATCAGCCTCAAACTCCACCTCAGAATCCGAATCGGCCGCCCTCGCAAATTCAAAGTCAAACGCAGCCGCTTCAATCTTCCGGAGTAGGTCCGAGCCGGCAAACTCAAAGTTCAAATACGCCCGATCGTCGAACGCCTCGTCAACGGCCTTCAGAAACGCCGGCTTCCGAAAAAACTCCGAGTTTAACCGAAAGGGCGAGAATTAAAAATGAAGAAGCATCCAAAGCGCCGGCGCATGTCGTTTGGTTGCGTGAAATGTATCGGAACATCGATTTGGAAAAAGATAATAATGCCGCTTTATATTTTCCGGTACAGCCCACGGGCAACCGGATGAATTTGTTTACCACCATTTTCAAATTAATGGCAGATAATAAAATCACTGCCTATAATTATGTCTTGGATCGGCAGGAGGTATTCACTGATAGTGAAAAAGTGGATTTTGAAAATATTCTGAAAAAATTTCAGATTCTTTATAAAAAGGAAGGAACCGGCGATAATGCCCGTTATATAGTGGATAACAGTGATATTCCGAGCTCTGAAGTATTAATTTATCAAATCAAGGAAGGCTGGTATTTCGATGCGGCAACCGGAACATATAAATCGCAGGTGCTTGCTCTTTGTCCGTTACTTGTGCGAAAAGATTATAACGTAGGAGATATAACGACTAATCCCTTGTTTTGGATTCCATACGAAAACCTTCGACCCTATCTTGCCCGCACAATGATTATGACTTCCGATTACAATAATGTTATGACCTATTCCATCGACGACTTTTTTACCAAAAGCATGTACAAAGGCGATATCGTTAAAACAGTCAATCTGAAAGATCAAAGTCTGGCTCAACAGGTAGGAGATGATCCCGAAAAACTGAAACATGCACAGGACAGCATCGAAAATCAGTTGAAAACTTTTAGAAAACAACTTTGGGTACAACCCGATACCACTCAAGTTGCAGATAGTAAAGGAGCGAAAAAAGCAAGCGCAAAGAAAGAAAGCGCAAAAAAAGAAGAAAAGCCCAAGGCGGTCAAAGCGGAAAAATCTTCAGCGCCGGCTTCGCCGACCAAAAGTGTCAGAAGGACTCGTTAAACATACTATTTATCGTTTCGGATTGTCCTATTTCGCTTTTTCTAATACAACATCCATTCTTCCGACGTTAATGCCGTAGGCTCCTGTTTGTTGAATAATTACTTCTTTACCGTCGAGATTGATCCGGCGATCGGGTTGTTGCATGTAAGTATGGGTGTGTCCGCCTAAAATGATATCGATATTTCGGCTTTGTTTGGCTAAAGTTATATCTCCCAAGCGGTCTTCTGAGGGAAAATAACCCAAATGCGACAGGCAGATGACGAGATCGCATTTTTTATTTTTTTTCAAAAAAGCAGCCGTTTGGTTGGCAGTTTCAATGGGGTTGAGGTATTTCATTCCTTCGTAATTTTTTTTGGCTACCAATCCTACAGGAGAGATCATCAATCCGATTATTCCGATTTTCATTCCGCCTCTTTTAATAATAAGGTATTTTTTGGTTAAACCTTTGATGGGAGTTCCGGTGAAATCAAGATTAGTAGTGATGAATGGGAAAGTAGCCGATCGGATCATTTTTGACAGAAAGTTCATTCCGTTGTCGAATTCATGATTTCCTAAACATGCCGCATCGGTTTTCATTTGGTTGGCGACCGCTATTTCCACTTTTCCTCCAAATAGATTAAAATAAGGAGTTCCTTGTACCATATCGCCACTATAGAAAACGAAGACATTTTTTGTTTCTTTTCTTACCGTTTGGATATAGGTTTCTTGACGAATAGCTCCTCCTTTATCCGGATTTATTTCATCGTTGAGAGGCATCGGTTCGATTCGGCTGTGCGTATCGTTGAGATGAAGTATCACGACCGATTTTTGTTGAGCGGTAAGTAAAAAAGGGATAACAAGTAAAAACAGGAACAGGTTAATCCTTAATTTTGATACGATCATCGGGTATTGCATAGATTTTTTTGTTTTCAGCCGTTAATTTTTTTACATATTCTATCATGGCATCCCGTAGAATTATATTGGAATCTGTGAGATGCAATGTTTGAGTAAGCGCGGTCAAGCCGTCGTTTCCTTCTGCTAAATAATCGACGGTCACTACGCGGTAAGTCGCTTTTTCATCGAGAGGTTTTCCTCCGATGACGAGTGATTCAATCGCATGGTTTTTAATTGTTAGCCGGACATTTTTTGAAAATCCCTCCATTTTTCGTTGAAGAAACCCGGTGAACAATTGTTTTACTGCTTTTCCGGGCAATTCAAGCAGAACTAACCGATTTTCGAAGGCGTATATTTCATACAGGTCGCCGATTGTAACAGCGCCTTGATTAAGCGTCATCCGCAGTCCGCCGTTATTTATTAAGGCAAAATCGACCGGTCCCCACAAGCCGGTTGCATACTCTTGCATAGCGTCGGTTGTGAAGTTTGCCAATAGGCTTTGTGTTCCTACTTTAGTTAATGACTGATCGGCTTCGCCTATCACTTCATTCATTTCAGCATCCAATTTGGTTTTGTAGGATTGGACAAGGGAAAGCATAGCAGGGTTGGAGTTGTTATCGAATCGGCTGTTCATTTCCACCAAATAACCGTTAACGCTTTTTATTGCGTATTGTTTTTTTGCGCAAGCGCTTAGAAAAAACAATAAAACAAAGAGAGTCAGTAGGATCATTGCGAACGGAGTGAAGCAATCCAACTTGAGGCTGTATCGAAAGTTGCAGTCGTCATTGCGAGTCGTCATGTGAAGCAATCCGGATTGCTGATTTTCAATGGATTGCTTCGGTTGTTTCGCTCCTCTTAGTTCTCGCAATGACGGGATGCTGTTTACCATTGATTTAACCTTCTTCATTGAGTAATGTTTCAGCTTCTTTCACTTTTTTGAATAAATCGGAAGCAAAGACAAAATCGTTCAGTCTTTTATTGGATGAAGTCATGATTTCGTCTTTGGTACCTTCCCAAGCTTTTTCTCCTTCATAAATGAAGATGATTTTTTCTCCGATATTCATTACGGAGTTCATATCATGCGTGTTGATTACGGTTGTAATATTGTATTCTTTGGTAATATCGTGAATTAAATCGTCGATTAAAAGTGCGGTTTTAGGGTCTAAACCCGAATTGGGTTCATCGCAAAAAAGGTATTCGGGATTCAGGGCGATTGCTCGTGCAATAGCGACCCGCTTCATCATTCCTCCGCTGAGTTCGCCGGTCGTCAGACTTTCGGCATCGGTCAGATTAACTCTTTCCAAACAAAATTTTGCCCGTTTTTCCCGATCCTTTTTGCTTTCTCGGGTAAACATGGTTAAAGGGAAAGCTACATTTTCGAGAACGGTCATTGAGTCGAACAAGGCTGAACCTTGGAACAACATGCCCATTTCCCGCCGGAGGTTCTTTAATTCGTTTTTGTTCATCGATGTCAGATTTCGGTTGCCATAAAGGATTTCTCCGGAATCGGGGCGTAACAATCCGATCAAGGTTTTCATCAAAACCGTTTTACCCGATCCGCTTCGTCCGATGATCAGGTTGGTTTTTCCTTTATCGAAAATCGTGGATATATCTTTTAATACGACTTTGTTGTCGAATGATTTGTATATGTTTTTTACATTAATCATCTGGAAAGCATTAATTGAGTGATTATCAAGTCAAAAGTTAAAATTAGGACACTACTCATCACGACAGAATCCGTGCTCGCTTTTCCTACCTGTAAAGCTCCTCCTTTGACATTATAACCATAATAGGAAGCAATCGAAGCAATTATATATGCAAAAACCATGGATTTAATAATGGAGTATCCAATGTTAAAAGGAGAAAACCAGTATCGTAATCCGAATTCATATTTAGCAACAGTGATCATTCCGGTAAAATAAGCGATGATGTAACCGCCAAGGATTCCGCAAAACATGCTGATAATAACCAAAACAGGAATAAACGCAACAAAAGCGACTATTTTTGGTAAAATTAAATAATTAGCGGAGTTGACTCCCATTATTTCCAAAGCATCGATTTGTTCCGTAACCCGCATCGTCCCTAACTCCGAAGCTATATTCGAACCAACTTTCCCCGCTAAAATCAAACACATGATAGTAGATGAAAATTCCAATAAAACAACCTCTCTTGTAATGTATCCTACCGTAAAATCAGGGATCAGCGGCGATTTGATATTAAGAGCAACTTGTATGGTAACGACAGCGCCGATAAAAGTTGAAATAAAAACAACGATCCAAATGGAATCGATACCTAATTTTGATACTTCCTTGATTGTCTGTCTGAAAAATACGCTCCACCGTTCCGGGGCAGTTAATGTCCGTAACATCAGAATCACATATTGACCGAATTTTTGCATCATTTTCTTCTTTCGTATTTGCGTGTACAAATGTAATAATTTTTTTGCTTAGGGCTTTGAAATAATGAAAAGACAACAAAATAAATGCTATTTTTGCATTTATTTTTGCCAATGATCGGGAATATTAAAATCTATCAATGGCTATATCCTTTAGCCGAGCTATACGGTATAGTGTTGTCGCTCAGAAATAAACTCTTTGATTGGGGAGTTCTCCCTCAAGAGGCATTTCCCGGTCCCGTTATTTCAATCGGAAATATAACGGTTGGAGGAACCGGAAAAACGCCTCATACGGAATACATCATCCGGTTGTTAAGCAAAAAGTACCGAGTCGCGGTTCTTAGCCGGGGATATAAACGGAAAACACACGGATTCCTATTGGCAGACGAGCATGCAACGAGTTCTCAAATCGGCGACGAATCGATGCAAATCCACCGAAAATTTCCGACGGTTTTAGTAGCGGTTGACGCCAATCGGAGAAGAGGCATCCGCAAATTATTGCAACTTCCCGAAAATCAAAAGCCGGAAGTAATCTTGTTAGACGATGCCTTTCAACATCGCTATGTAAAACCGTCATTATCCATTTTGCTAACCACAGTCGATCGACCGTTCTATGACGATTGCCTGTTGCCTGCCGGAAAATTACGGGAATCGCCGGGAAATTACAAACGTGCGGATTGGATCATTTATACCAAATGCCCCGAATCATTTACACCCGAAGATTATCAAACCTTAACGAAAAAGATTAACTTACAGGCGCATCAACAATTATTTTTCAGTTTCTATCAATACAAAAACCTTCAACCGGTTTTCCCCATAGCAAACCCGGTCGGTCAAGAATCCCTCGAGAAGTTGAAGATGGAAGATTACAAGGTTTTATTAGTTGCCGGAATAGCTAATCCTACCGGCTTCATTGAACAGGTAAAAAAATATGCATCGGATATAGAAACAAGCCTTTATCCTGACCATCATGAGTATATACCTAAAGATATTCAGAGGATGAAGGATTTTATAAAAAGACAATCAGACAAGAATAGGAGGATCATAACAACAGAGAAAGATGCCGCCCGATTGAGCCATCACCCGTTGGTACCGGATGAAATAAAAGCTTTCATTTATTATTTACCCATCGAAGTAGTTATTCATTTCAATGAAGAATTATTCATACAAAATATAGAAAATCATGTTAGAAATTTTAAACGAAACGGTAGTTTGGCTTAGACCATACATACCCAAAGAAACAAAAATCGGAATCATCCTCGGTACCGGTTTAGGAGCTTTAGCCAATCGTATTACCGAAAAAAAGGAAATTCCTTATGAAAACATTCCGCATTTTCCGGTTTCCACGGTGGAGGGACACAGCGGAAAATTGATTATCGGTAAATTGGGAGAAAAATCGGTGATCGCCATGCAGGGAAGATTTCATTTTTATGAAGGCTACGATATGAAACAGGTGACTTATCCGGTTCGAACGATGCAATTGCTTGGAATCGAATATTTATTCGTGTCCAATGCTGCCGGTGGGATGAACGGTTCATTCAAAGTAGGAGATATCATGCTGATTGAAGACCATATCAATCTTTTTCCCGAACATCCTTTGCGCGGTAAAAATATTCCCGAACTCGGGACTCGATTTCCGGACATGAGCGAAGCATACGATCTTGACTTAAGAAAATCAGCAAAAGAAATCGCGGAGAAAAACGCAATCAAATTACAGTTTGGCATTTATGTCGGCACGCAAGGACCCACCTTTGAAACTCCCGGGGAATATCATTTTTTTAAAATTATCGGCGGTGATGCGGTAGGGATGTCAACCGTTCCGGAAGTGATTGTCGCCCGACATGCCGGCATGAAAGTCCTGGCATTTTCGGTTATCACCGATTTAGGCGTTTACGGAAAAACCGTTAAAGTTTCGCATGAAGAAGTATTGGAAGCCGCTA
>JGI20166J26741_11210003_pt1 | contig 14185 bp, 10 predicted proteins | sample TergutCu122P5_FD_26741 | JGI IMG/M metagenome (IMG submission 26741)
ACGATGTAATTAAGGTAAACAGCATTACCGGCGGCGTTCTTAATTATGATGTTATTGCGCCCGTAGTACCGGATGGTTCTTTTATCAACGTTATTTTCAAGGTAAAAAGCAATTAGAAAATGAACAAGATAAAAGTATTTCTGCTGCTCGTGGTCATGATTACCGACGGGCAGTATTTTAATGTATTTGGGCAAGTCCCTCCTACGCCTACTCCGTTTAGTTGTAGTGAGTTAGGTCAGATTATATTGGTTGGGAATGGTAATTCAGGTAAACCAGGTACAACGACAGGGGGACCGAACACAAGTTCACCTCATGCAGTGCACAGTAATTATGAAGGTAGAACAATATTTATCCGTGTGAATACCGATGTGAGCCCTGCTACGGCTGATACATTATTCACCATTCCATACGCTGTAAATGGAACCGGTTACAATCCGGGAGACGGGTGCCTTTATTCGCTGCCAATTGCTGATTATACCGGTACGACTGCTCAAGGAGGTATAGACGGAACAACAAGCTTGTTGCGCATTGATGCAAAAGGCGTAGTAACAATATATCATTTGAAAGCGCCAAGCGGTACTATTGGCGGAGGCGGATACAAAGGCGCAACGGTAGATGCTAAGGGCATTATGTATATAAACCCAGCAGGTGGTGTTGGTACTACGGGTGGTGATAGTAGATTGTACGCCGTTGACCTGAATCCATTGGTATCCAATCCTGACCCTTCACTCCCATCCTCCACGCTCCCGACAATGGCTATTACTCTTAATGGAACACTTCCCGCTATTAACACGGCTGACTGTGTCTATGATCCGTTACACCAATGTCTTTACGGGATTGAAAGTAACAATACCACAGCGTATGCCGCAGTGCAAGGAAAAGTGATTCAAATTTCGAATATCACTATCAATGAAGCTACCTTAACAGGTACAGCTACTTTGAATCGTTGGGGTGATCTTAATACTGCTGATTATTCGTTCGGAGCAATGTATGTAATATATAATGCCGCCGGCGATTCATCAAGTCTTGTTGCGTGGAGTAACGCAAACGGCAATTTTTGGAAGTACCCTCTTTCCGGAACCTATTCTCCAAGAGTGTTATTTTCTAACGGCGCTAATAGTAATATCGGTACTCTTCTTAACATCAAACCCGGATACAATGCAAATACTTGGCCCGCAGTAACCGGTAACGACGGAGCATCTTGCCCCGGTTTAAATGCTGATATCAAGGTTGCAAAAAACGACACGTTGATGGGATTAGCAAAAGGGCAAAGCACCACTTATACCATTGTAGTAAGTAATGAAGGACCCGCTAACTCTACTACAATATATATTACGGATTCAGTGCCGAAGGTAAATTCAGTTTCCACGATTATGTCATTTCAGATTCCTAAGTTATACGGCAACGCCACCAGTCATTTGGCGTCGAGAGTTTCTCCGACTCTAACCGGTATGCTTACGGACACAATTATGCTTCATAAAGGCGATAGCGTCGTTTATACTGTAACGGTAGCAGTTCCGACCGGTTATCCAGGCGACCTGCTTGTAAATGTTGCAAATGCAACTCCAGACAATTTTACGATCGACCCCGATCTTACAAACAATTCGGATTATGATGCAGATTCGCTAAATCCGCCGTTTTTGCCTGTAAATCCCGGCGTGAGAATAACGATTCATAAAAGGTAAATTATTGTCGAAGACAAAATAACTTTATAATAGAGACTGTTTCAAAAGTCTGCAATGGCGGGCTTTTGAAACGGTTTTTTTTACTACTACTGTTAAGTTAGTTTTATATTTACGTTATCCTTTGTCATCCAAAAGGGAAAATTTTCCACAAAATTTACATATTTCATTTTATTATCTTACATTTGCACATTATCAAATGTTAATGATAATTAGCGATGTTTATGATAATATATTATATATGAATTTATCGGACTTACTACTCAACAATTAACCGATAAATTCAATCAAACCTACCTGACAATGAGCCGTGCTGTTAAAGTATTAGAAGCGTTTGGTTTGTGTAATCTTCTTCAAATCAATCGATTTACTTGCAAAACCGGAAGATGTTTTTCGCTTATTATGTAATGTTTTTCAAGTTATACAAATGTAAATGACTTGCCTTACCACATAATAATGAACTAACATTTTTCTTTCAATTCAACAACCGTTTCACAGCTTCCGAAATCAAACGCCCTTCGGTTTTCCCCGCCAAAACTTTTGTTGCGACACCCATCACCTTGCCCATGTCTTTGGCGGAAGTAGCTCCCGTTTGGGCAATGATTTCCTTAATGGCTTTCTCCAACTCTTCGGGCGACATTTGCTTCGGCAGGTATTCTTCTATCACTGCGGATTCCGCTAATTCATTTTCAGCCAGTTCCGGACGGTTCTGCTCCTGATAAATCGCAGCGCTGTCCTTGCGTTGTTTCACCATTTTTTGCAGGATTTTCACTGCTGTTTCATCACTCAGGTCGCCATTCGCCCCTTTGGCGGTTTTGGCTTCCAAAAATTCTTTCTTTATTCCGCGCAAAGCTTCAAGGCGGATTTTGTCTTTCGCCAACATGGCGGACTTGATGTCGTTGCTAATTGTTTCAAATAGTGCCATAATAATTGTAAATTGTAAATTGTAAATTATTTCTATATTGTCCGTCATTGCGAGCCGCTTGCGGCGAAGCAATCTCCCGCACAAATTAGATTGCTTCGGGCTTTGCCCTCGCAATGACGGGTTATCGTTCGCAATGACGGCTGTGTGAGATTGCTTCGGGCTTCGCCCTCGCAATGACGGGACAACCACTCGCAATGACGGGACAACCACTCGCAATGACGAGTAAAACTTACTCTGCGACCGCTGCCCTCCGCGCTTCCGCTTTCCGCGCAATGTTCAGCATCAATTGCGAACTGCGGTTGTATGGCGGATGAGAAATTACCGCATCGATGATTTCGTTATCATCCAAATTGTTCAGATTGAAGATAAACGGTTTGGGACGGGTTTTCGTCATACCCGCAGAAATATCTTCGCCGTAATATTTTTTCAATAAATAGCGTATCCATTTCTCTTCTTCTTCGCTGTTTTGCAACTCTCCTTCCGCTTTCCGGATGATTTCCGTATTCTCGAGAACTTTCCTTTTGCCGTTTTCGATTTCGGTCAGCGGAACGACATCTTCAATTCCGAAACCGGTTGCCAAAATCGTTATTTTGACGTTGTCGTCCAACTCCTGATCCAAAGCGGTTCCCCAGATTACTTCAATATCGGAATTAAATTTACCCATAAAATCGTGGACTTCATTCATTTCTTCCATCATTAATGGTTGAACGGTACCGAATGTGATGTTCAGCAAGATTTTCTTCGCCTTGAATACATCGTTATTATTCAATAAGGGCGAATGCAGTGTATTATGGATTGCCGCAGAAACACGGTTCTCTCCCCTACCCAACCCGTTACTCATAATGGCAACTCCGCCGTTGCGAAGAATGGTATTTACGTCTGCAAAGTCCAAGTTAATATAACCGGTAACAGTAATGATTTCCGAAATACTCTTGGCAGCAATCGTCAAAGTATCGTCGGCTTTAGCAAAAGCATTCGGAATGTCCATGTCATAGTAAATGTCGCGCAGACGTTCATTGTTAATTACAAGCAAAGCATCCACGTTTTTCCTGATTTCTTCAACGCCTTTCAAGGCTTGTATTATTTTTTTAACGCCTTCAAACAGAAAAGGAATGGTAACAATGCCTACGGTCAATATACCCATGTCTTTTGCAACACGCGCTACAACAGGAGCTGCGCCCGTGCCGGTTCCGCCGCCCATACCTGCAGTGATAAACGCCATTTTGGTACCGTCGCTCAACAGTTTTTCCAAATCTCCAACGCTTTCTTCCGCAGCCAATCGACCTATTTCGGGTATTCCACCGGCGCCCAAGCCTTCGGTAGTCGTCTTACCCAACTGTATTTTGATCGGCACTTCGCTCTTCAACAAAGCTTGATTGTCGGTATTACACAAAACAAATGAAACATCGCGGATTGCGCCTTCAAGGTACATGTGCGTGACCGCATTTCCGCCGCCGCCGCCGACGCCTATCACCTTAATGATAGATGGCTTTTCGGTTGGAAAATTAAAATCCAACAATTCTGATTCCGGATATATTATTTCTTTTTCCATAATTCTTTATTTTTTATCGTCATTAGCATTTTCTTCATTTTCATCTTCATTTTCTTCATTTTCAGGACCATTCTCCTCGAATAAATCTTTTTGAATATTATCCAACCATTTTTTAAATCCACGGCCACGATTTTTTCGCTCTTTTTCTTTTCGCTCCTTTTCTTTTCGTTCTTTTTCTTTCCGCTCTCGTTCTTCTTTTTCTTTTCGCTCTCGCTCTTCTTTTTCCTTTCTATCTTTCTCTTCCTTTGCCTTTTCCTTAGCCTTTCTTTCTTCTTCTCCTCCTCCTTTTTCAGTATCAAAAAAGTCGCCCCAACCACTGCTTTTTTCTTTTACAGGTTCTACACAGTCCTCTTTCGCCAAAGTTAATAAACCGATAATAGTTGAAAATTCAACAGGTTGCTTAATTTCATTAACTACCGGATAGGCCAAACGAATACTTTTATTTACCTTGTTCCGGAAAGATTCTTCCAAATGACGAAGCATCGCCCCGCCGCCTGTAATGATAATGCCTGAACTCAAAGCATCGCCGTATCCCGATTCGCGAATCTGATGAATGACATTTTCCAAAATCTCATCGGTTCTTGCCTCAACTATCGTATTCAGATTTCGCACTTCAATTTTACGTTCCGTAGGAAGTCCTTCATCTAAAGTTATTTTAGTCATATCGTCCAAATCTGGGATAGCGCTGCCGTGATTTCTTTTCAAGGGTTCGGCTTCTTCTTCAAAAACATTCAGGCAACAAATATCCGAAGTAATAACCGAACTACCTAAAGGAATGGTAACTAAATATCTTAGCGACCCGCTTTTATAGATGGAAACGTAGGTAACGCCTGCGCCAAATTCAACCAAAGCGCAACCCAATTTCTTTTCATTTTTATCCAAAACTACCGCAGCCGTTGCCAAAGGAGTAACAATGTAATCCGCAATTTCTACTTTCTCGGGAATAGCTCTTCTTATCAGCGTCTTCAAATTCGGACTGCTCACCACAATCAACTGATAACGCGCTTCAATGACAGAAGCGGTAGTTCCTCTCGGACTGGGGTTTAACTGTCCATCTACGTAGTATTCGGGGGGAAGAATTTTCAATACTTCATATAATTCGGGTTTGTATTGTTCTATTTCTTCCGCAATTTCATTCAACAATGGTTGATCGATTGTCTCGTTTTCAACCTGTTTTCGAATGCTATACTGTTCCGTATGCAGCGATTGCCCACCGATACTTACATATACGCGCTCAATCGGAGCACGCAGTTTGGGCTTTGCATAATCCTCATTTAACCGGTTAATCAAATAACCTATTTTTCCTGCGGCGGCATCCACGTTATAGATACAACCTCTTCGAATCGAATTTTCCGAATCTATCTTTTCGGTGCGTAAAATAGATATCTTCCCGGAATCTTCCTTCCGGCCTATCATGGCTATTATTTTCGAAGAGCCAGGGTCAATTGCAACAATGTACTGTTCCATAAATATTTATAATTAATTCTTTTCAATATTGCACGTCATTGCGAGCCGCTTGCGGCGAAGCAATCCAGCTCGTTTCCAGGATTGCTTTGGGCTTTGCCCTCGCAATGACGACTAAGCTAATCTTCTTCCGCTTCAACCGGTACTTCCTTCCGCCCTTTCATGGCTGCATCGGTCAAAGTACAGACAACCTGATTCTTATATTTCAGATTGATGATCGAATACCGGTTCCACCCTATTTTATTCAAGCCTTTTTCGTAAAAGACCCGCAATTTATCTAAATTTTCTTTATAATCCTCGATTTTTCCCAAATTAATTTGCTGATTCCCAACCGTCGGAGTCAAAAAAACATCCTGATTGAGCGCCACATATATTTGCGCTATCTGGGAATCCCAAAATTTATCATTCTTCAAATATTCCACAAAATCATACAATTGTTTTTGGGCGTATTCTTTGTTGATACTCCCGCTGGCAACCGGAACATTTGCGGCAAAATTATTCGGAACAGGCATTATCTCCCTTTCATTATCCACGTAATAACTTCCGTTCTGTGAAAATATCCGCAAGACTGGAACCCGTTGGTAAACTTTTACTTTTACATCTCCGCCTACGGTTTTGAAACATTCCGCTTTTTTAATCAGTTTATCACTGTCGAGTTTCGCTTCAATACCGGAAGTACTGATTTCACTTAAATTCTTTCCGACAGGATATACTTTTTGATTTTTCATCAAAGCGAGCACGTCACTATCGGACAGATAATTTTGCCCAAACACATTCACTACTTCCACCTCGACTTTTTTACAAACGACATCTTCTGAAGTATGGAAAAATTTCAGGTAAACCAATGTAAAACATAAGTAACCCAACAGGATAACTGCAAACACGATAATCAATATTTTCTTAACCATTTAAACTGTTTTTTATAGGTTCGACCAAAAGTTCAATATCGCCGGCGCCGGCCATCAAGACCACTTCGTACTTGCCTTTCTTTACATGTACCAACAATTCCGTTTTGCTGTACAATTGCTTTTCGGGACTTGTCACCAAATCCAGAATCATTTGAGAAGACACGCCCGGAATCGGTTCTTCGCGCGCAGGATAGATCGGAATCAAAATTACTTCGTCGGCCAAAGACAAAGACTTGGCAAATTCTTTGTAAAAATCATTGGTGCGCGAATACAAATGCGGTTGGAAAATCACCGTCAGTTTTTTGTCCGGATACAATTGCCGGATAGAGGTAATGCTCGCCGCCAATTCGTCGGGATGGTGAGCGTAATCGTCTATCAATACCAAATCGTCGCGCTTGATGTGAAAATCAAACCGTCTCTTGGCGCCTTGGAAGGAAGACATTCCGGCTCTCAACTCATCGTCGGAAACACCGTTCAGGTAAGCAATTGCCATAGCGGCTACTCCATTTGAAATATTGATTTTTACCGGAACGCCCAATTGGATGTTTGGGATTATTTTTTCAGGAGTGACGAAGTCGAAGCTGATTTCACCCTTGCCGGTTTTTATATTTTTTGCGTAAAAATCCGCACCTCTCCCCCCGCCCTCTCCACAGGAGAGGGAGCTTTCCCCCCTCTCTTTGTGGAGAGGGGCAGGGGGAGAGATATTCATAGCGTACCGATACACTTTCACCCCTTTCTGCAACTGCAATTCAATATCCACATTTTCCTCCATCAACAAAACCCCATTTTTTTTTATCAACGAAGCAAAATAACTAAACCCTTCTTTGTAAGCTGTTTCGGTTCCGTAAATATCCAAGTGGTCGGGCGAAACAGAAGTAATCACTGCCATAGTTGGCCTCAACCAATGGAAAGAGCGGTCGTATTCGTCGGCTTCAATCACCGTCAAATCGCTGGTATCGGACAACAAAAGATTGCTGTCGTAATTCTTTAAAATTCCTCCGAGGAAAGCGTTGCAATCCACCTTCGATTGTTTCAGCAAATGGGCAATCATGCTCGAAGTTGTCGTTTTTCCATGCGTTCCGGCAACGCACAGTCCACGAGTTGTACGGGTGATTTCGCCCAAGACTTGCGCGCGTTTCATGATTTCAAAACCGTTTTCGCGGAAAAATGTCAGTTCGGAATGATCATGAGGAACGGCCGGCGTCCACACGACCAAAGTTTGGGTTTTATCTTTAAATGCAGACGGAATCAAATCAACATTGTCTTCGTAATGAATTTCAGCGCCTTCCGCATTCAGTTCTCGGGTTAAAGCAGATTCGACCCTGTCGTACCCTGCTACTTTTTTTCCTTTGGACAAGAAATAACGAACGAGGGCGCTCATGCCTATGCCGCCGGCGCCGATGAAATAAAGAGATTTTATGTTGTTTAAGTTTGTCATATTTTCGTCTATTTGTCCGCATACCTGACGGCTTGCAGGGTTGTTGTTGATTTGCCTTTTTCTACCGAGCTTGAATCCCTGACGGGATTTGTTTGCTTTTTCATCAAGTTTGCATGTGTTTCATACGCATTTAAGCGCATAACATAATGTTATACCACGATATGTTGCCACATTATCCCGTTAGGGATTCAAGCTCGGTAGAAAAAAAATTTCCCATCCCACACCGCTTGGCATGCCGTAGGTATGCAACACCATTCAATTATGATTTCTCTTTCCATAATTCATTTTTCTAATATTTTCTCGATTTCATCCACAATCCTATTAGCCGCATCCGGCAAAGCCAATTTCAAAATATTAGCGCTCAAACTTTGCAATTCAGCATCATTATGAATCAATTCCAGCGCTTTATCAATCAATTGGGTTTCAGCATCTTTGTCGGCAATCATAATAGCTGCATGCTTGTTGACTAAAGCCATTGCATTTTTCGTCTGGTGGTCTTCGGCTACATTGGGCGAAGGCACTAAAATAACCGGTTTCCCAACCATGCAAAATTCGGAAATTGAACCGGCGCCTGCGCGGGAAATAATCAAATCGGCAACGGAATAAGCCAAATCCATGCGGGAAATGAATGGGTAAATGGTGAACGGTACACGGGGCACGATTTCTTCGAAATAATATTTCCCTGTCTGCCAAATAAATTGCACATCTTCCGATAGATTTATCTTTTCCAACCCTTCAATCATGCTTTGATTGATAGTCCGTGCGCCAAGGCTTCCGCCAATAACCAAAATAGTCTTTTTATTCGGATTGAGCTTAAAATACTCATAAGCCATTCCTAATTTTTCATTCTTAATTCTTAATTCCCTTATGGGATTACCCGTCAAAACAATTTTTCCTGCCGGGAAAAACTTCTCCATGCCATCGTATGCTACACAAATTTTCTCTGCCTTTTCTGCCAAAAGTTTATTTGTTATTCCCGCGTATGAATTTTGTTCTTGAATCAAAGTCGGAATACCCAACCGGTTAGCGGTTTTTAATGTAGGTCCGCTCGCATACCCTCCCACGCCAACGACTATATCGGGTCGAAATTTTTTCAACGTCTTCCAAGCCAGATACATACTTTTCAACAATTTGAAAGCAACGCCGATATTTTTCAGCAGATTTTTGCGATCGAAACCGGCAACCGGCAATCCTACTATCGGATAACCTGCCGCAGGAACACGTTCCATTTCCATACGGTCTTCGGCTCCGACAAACAGGATTTCCGCATCCGTATAGCGGTCTTTCAAGGCATCGGCAATGGACAATGCAGGGAAAATATGACCTCCCGTACCGCCTCCGCTGATAATTACTTTTAATTGTTTCATCCTTTTCTTATCCTTTATCTTTTATCCGTCATTGCGAGCTCATTCTTTTGCCCGTCATTGCGAGCTCATTCTTTTGCCCGTCATTGCGAGCCGCTTGCGGCGAAGCAATCTATACTATTTTGAGATTGCTTCGGCTGCTTCGTTCCTCGCAGCTCTCGCAATGACGAGTATGGTTCAAACAACAGCAATCGCTGCCTCATCTATCATCTTCTGTTCTTCCATCATTTTATGTTCTTCCATTTCCTCGTCGATTTCTTCTTCCCTTTGAATACCGCGTTCATTTTCAAAACGGCTGACACTCAATATGATTCCGAAAAAAGCGCAGGTAACCAGCGTCGATGTTCCACCCCTGCTCACCAAAGGTAACGGTTGACCTGTAACCGGTATTAAATTGACGGCTACGGCTATGTTCGCCAAGGCTTGAAAGACTAAGGCTAACGCGCAACCCATCACCAATAGTTTGGGAAATATTTTATCACATCGACCGGCAATAATTCCCGCCCTGATAAACAAAAAGACATAAAGCGCCAAAACAACGATTCCTCCGATTAAACCTAATTCTTCGATGATAATTGCAAAAATAAAATCGGAATAGGCTTGCGGCAAAAAATCCCTTTGCCGGCTGTTCCCCGGTAATTTTCCGAAAATTCCCCCACGAGCGACGGCAATATTGGCTTGCGTCACTTGATAATTATCGTCAGTCACGACATACGTATCATCTCTGGCTTCATCCTTATTTTTAAAGTGAACAATTCTAGCTTTCCACGTTTTCGGACGAGACCAGTGATCGTCGTAAAATTTTTCAGGAATCAAGAAAAGAGCAGCCACAAAAAAACCGCCTGCAAGCACACATACCGCAATGATTATTAATAGTTTCCTGAAAGGAACTTGTCCGATAAACATCATCATCAGAACTACCGCAAAAAGTAAAAAAGCCGTAGAAAAATTATCCGTCAAAATGATTCCACAAGTGATAATTGCTGCAATCAAAATCACCCGGTAATGAATATCTTTTTCCGTATTCTTATATTTGGAAAGAAAAAAGGCAACTGTACCAATCAAACAAATTTTGGCAAATTCCGACGGTTGGAACGACACACCACCTATTGTCAACCAACGGGATGCATCATTTACTTCCATTCCTGTAAACTTGGCGGCAAGCAACAAAACCCAAGTTAAAGGAAGCGCCAATATGGCAAGCGAAAAATACTTGGGCTTGCAACTGTGAACCACTAAGACTATTCCCAGACCGACCAATAAGAAGATTACATGTTTCATAATCGGCCGCCAATAGTCGGTCTTGAAAGTCAGCGTACTGGAAGCGCTATACACTTCTATGATTGAAATGGCGCACAGGAATACAAAAATCATCCAGATCACCCTGTCGCCGCGAAATATTTTACTTAAAAAATCCATACAAAATCAATTACGAATTACGTCATTGCGAGGGCAAAGCCCGAAGCAATCTATAATTCTCAATTATTAAAGTCTTCTAACATAATATTTAAACTGTTTCCCTCTATCCTCATAGTTCTCAAACAAATCAAAGCTGGCGCAACAGGGCGATAGCAAAACCGTATCACCCGGTTCTGCAATGGCGTAGGCTTTGGAAACAGCCTCCTCCATGGAATGCGCTTCGGTAGTTTGAGCCACTTTTGTATCAAAAAAGTTATGCAACTTGGAACTATCAACACCGAGATAAATCAGCGCACGACATTTCTCTTTCACCAATGCTTCGATTTCATGGTAATCATTCCCTTTGTCCGTTCCGCCAAGAATCAGGACGACAGGCGTTTTCATACTTTGAAGGGCATACCAGGTCGAATTGACATTGGTCGCTTTCGAATCGTTGATGTATTCCACACTTCTCACTTTAGCCACTTTTTCCAAACGGTGTTCAACCCCTTTGAAATCGCTTAACGAACGACGAATATCTTCGTTCTTGATATCCAATAGTTTGGCGGCAATTCCCGCTGCCAATGAATTGTATAAATTGTGTATTCCGGTCAATGCTACTAATTCTTCTTCCATGTTAAAACTTCCTTTTGGAGTATTTATAATTATTTGATTTTCTTCGGTATAGGCAATCGCTCCGTCTCCCTTAAATTGAGCGAATGGATACAAAGCCGCAACAGGATTGCGTTTTTGAATTTCTTTCCGGATTACAGGATCGTCATTCCAAAAAATGAAAGCGTCTGCCTTTGTTTGATTTTGAATAATTCGCAATTTGGCATTGACGTAATTCTGCATTTCGTAGTTGTAACGGTCTAAGTGATCCGGCGTAATATTCAGCAAAACGGCAATATCCGCACGAAAATCGTACATCCCGTCCAACTGAAAACTACTCAGTTCGATGACGTAATAATCACGATCCTGTTCCGCTACCTGCATAGCAAAACTATCGCCTACATTCCCGGCTAAGCCTACATTCAAGCCGGCGCTTTTCAGAATATGGTAAGTCAGCATAGTAGTGGTTGTCTTACCATTACTTCCTGTGATACAGATTGTTTTTGCATTCGTATATCGTCCGGCAAATTCAATTTCAGAAATAATCGGTATGTTTCGTTCTGCTATTTTTTTTACCATCGGAGCTTTATCGGGTATTCCCGGACTTTTGACGACTTCATCGGCCGTCAAGATTTTTTCTTCCGTGTGTTGCCCTTCTTCGTAAGGAATCTCGTATTTTTCAAGCAGTTCCTTGTATTTATCTTTGATGGTCGAATTATCCGAAACGAAAACGTCGAAACCTTTCTTTTTCGCCAACACAGCGGCTCCCGCACCACTTTCGCCTGCGCCGAGAATAACTATGCGCCCAATCGCCAAAGGCATAAATTGAGCAAGGTTAAGCCCTTTGTTTTCTTTTCGATCCATGTTTATGAAGAGTCCCATAATTATCTGTTTTTATTACCTCATTTTTAACGTGGCAATTGCCAAAGCCGCCAAAATAATCCCTATCAACCAAAAGCGGACAACAATTTTCGATTCCGGAACAGCTATCAACGGCTTCTGTATCAAAGCCTCAATTCCTGCATTCCCCGCTTTCTGAAAATGGTGGTGCAATGGCGTCATCTTAAATATCCGTTTGCCTGTTCCATATTTCTTTTTTGTATATTTGAAATAACTCACTTGCACAATTACCGAAATACTTTCAGCGAAAAAAACGCCGCAAAGGATGGGCAACAACAATTCCTTATGAATGACAATGGCAAAAACGGCTATAATTCCACCCAACGTGAGAGAGCCTGTATCTCCCATGAAGACTTGAGCCGGATAAGCGTTGTACCAAAGAAATCCGACGGTCGCCCCTATAAAAGCGCTCGCAAAAATGGCTAATTCTTCACAACCGGGAACATACATGATGTTCAGATAGGTGGCATATTTAATATGGCTTGATACATAAGCCAATATACCCAAAGCGACGCCTATGATGGCCGAACTGCCGGCCGCTAATCCATCCAACCCGTCTGTGAGATTTGCACTGTTGGATACTGCCGTGACAATGAATATCGTGATAATCACAAAAATAATCCAGGTGGCTGCCGTCCGGTGACTGTGCATGAAAGACGCCAAACTGCGGTAATCAAAGTTATTGTTTTTTACAAAAGGAATGGTGGTTTGCGTCGATTTAATTTCCTGGTTATAAATCACATCTGTAATAACACCCTTTTCGCGGATTTCAATATTTTCACGCATCACGGCGGTCGGACTTAGATAAATCGTCAAACCGACAATCAAACCCAAACCGATTTGTCCTACAATTTTCAATTTACCGCTCAATCCTTCTTTGTTTTTCCGGATTACTTTGATGTAATCGTCTATAAATCCGATGACTCCAAGCCAAACGGTGGTAATCAGCATCAGAATGATATATACATTGGTCAGTCTGGCTAACAGCAAAATAGGAATAAGAATCGCAATAATAATGATGATTCCGCCCATCGTAGGCGTTCCCGCTTTAGTCATCTGACCTTCCAAGCCCAGATTACGTACCGTTTCACCGATTTGCATCACTTGGAGCTTTTCAATAATTCTTTTGCCGATTACTGTGGAAATTATCAAAGCAAATATCAAAGCCAATACTGACCGAAAGGAAATGTAGCGAAACATTCCCGCACCGGGGAGATGCAACTTTTCGAGATATTCAAATAAATAGTATAGCATAACTTAATGTAAATAATTTAGTTTTCTAAAAGCTATCCTTATATTTTCTTGAAACTTAATATAAGAAGGAATTTGCTTTAATTTATCTATAGAAATTGACTGTCCAATAGATAAATAAATATCTGCTATCATTAACTTGTTTCTATGCCTTCTTGTTCGTTCTTGTTGAGCAATACGAATAGCCTCCTCTATGGTTGCTTTGGGGTCTGCATATTGCTCCGGAGCTCTATATATATCCAATTCCTGATCTGTTTTGTTCGTTCCTATTTCTTTTTTTAGAAGCGCTTTGTCTGCTAACATCCATGCTTCAGTCATTCGTACCGGAATTACAGGAACAATTATTTTACAAATACCCTCATCTTCTGCATTTTCGATTGCAGACAATGCAGGAGTTATTTTATTCTGATAAACACCTTTATCACTACTATCGTCAGCATCAGCATGCACGCAAAGTATTATTATTCCAAAATTATCAGCTCCTTGGCGAGAAGCATTAATAACATCTTCAATGAAAGAGGATTTTGTTATTTTTATTGGGAAAATATCTGATACTTGTACAGATTTTGAACATTCATCAAAACAGATTTTTTCAAAAGTTCTTTTAACAATACTTTCCAAGAAACGAATATCCGTTGGACCTTCCGTATATAATCCTATGAGTAATTGTGGTGTCGGCATATCTATATTG
>JGI20166J26741_11213337_pt1 | contig 14179 bp, 10 predicted proteins | sample TergutCu122P5_FD_26741 | JGI IMG/M metagenome (IMG submission 26741)
GGAAGAAAACAGGATTGTTACATACCAAAATTAGCAACCATAATATAATTTATTCATCATAGAAACCCAGAAAATCATCATCACTGCCACTAAAATCATCATCATGGTTGTTTTCAATATCTCACAATAAAGATGTATAATAGATGTACAGGTATTTATAAGTTTGGAAATAATATTTACCCTCGGCGCATAAGACTCAGGTCGAATTCAGGTCACATTTTTCGGGAAGAAAAGTGCGTCTTATGGGCCGGGAAATACGGTATATTCCAACCATCCTATCTGTGTATTTTTATTATTGCCATTTATGTTTTCTAGTTTATCTCAGCAAAAATCTGGTCTTGACAAGAATGAAAACGTTCTTTTGTTGCACAACCAGTGCATATTTCTTACTCTGTTGGTGCCAAGTCTTCAGTTCTTTGATTCTTTCTCTCTCAAGTAATCTTTTGTCTTCTATACACATTTTGCTAGTGTCCCTTCTTTTATTCATATACTTCTGCAGAGTAGCCCTTGTTTCCATTCCCGACATTCATCACCATATTTTTTCTGGCAATATCCTGCAGGTTATCTTATAAACTGAATCTTCCTGAATTCTTCCACTGTTTATTATCTGAACTTCTCCTCACATCTGTTCACATTATTATTCTCTTTGAATTTTGAACATCAAAAGTCTTATTTCTGTACGCGTGCACTTCATTATTGTTCTGAATTGTTTGATTGTGATTGATATGGACTAGAGAGTGATCTGAATCACAGTCACCTTGCCTGCAGTTTTGTTCGTGTGTTGGAAGCATTACACATTGTCATTGGCTGAAATTCAAGTTTCCTTATATCTCAGTGAGGGTGACACATACTGTCCTTTTATTAGTGTCTTGCTTCATGCAGGTCTGCTGCTCTGTTTCCATAATTGTTTACATTGTGTTAGCTGTGCATGCTGATGGTTATTCTAAATGTATCTTCCCTATACCAGCCTTATAGTTTTTAATTTCCCACTATCAATAATTGTGGGCCAGTATAATATAGTTGGTGCAGTGACTCACTGTGGGCTGGACAGTTTAGGGATCCCGGTGAGGACGAGATTTTTCACACACATCCAGAATGGCCCTGGGGCAAAACCAGCCTTCTGTACAATGGGTACCAGGTCATTACCCGTTAACCACCCACCCCATATAGCGCTAAGGATAAATAAAGAGTACAAGTGTACCTCCATTGCCCCTATGGGCCCTCATGGCCTGTTATAGGGTGAACTTTTACTGTACTCTTTGTTATCAGTAATGATAGCATCACTGGTGTACAAAATTTGCAAAGTGTTAGCAATGCAATTACTATGTACATTGATAGGTAAAGTACAGTAAAGATCATCCCGCAACAGGCCAAGGTGGCCCAAGGGGTTCCGGGTAGGTTAAGGCCCCGGATTTTCTTGACATTTAGGCACTACAAGGGTGGTAGGTCGTCAGCCAAATGCACTGGCCGCCTCTACCCCAGGAGAAATCCCTGGTACTCACTTTCAGAGGCTGAGTCGACCTCAGGGAACATGGTTCTGTCGGGGGGAGCCACGGAAAAAATTCCCAGTGACACCACCGGGAATCGATCCCGGGACCTTCCGACTAGTAGCGCAGTGCCTTAACCACTACGCTACCCCAGGCCCCATACATTGGTAGTCATTTTCCAAAACACTAATGTTTTTGAATGTATTTCATTTTTTGTAAATCCTGCACAAGTATTGCATACCCCACAAGAGTAAGTACACTGTATGTCACATCTTGTTTGAATTCCCTGTGACATGGCTGTGTGTGATACACTTCAGTGTGCCTCTACTCTCTACTTATCCAGACATATTGAAAATACTGGCATAGGATGTACTGTGTGCTTACTACACATAAGGACTATTCATTCACATGTCTCATTGAAGAAATCAATAATGCATTCTCATTATGGCATACGTATAATGGTTGGTTATAAAGGGTACATTACCATTATGTAATTGGTTTATAGGTGTTGTATATCATCCTAACATGGTGAACTGGATCCATTTGTGTCCTTTTGTGCCCCAGCCTTTTCACCGAAGAACAGAAACAGGTCCAGTTTCTGAGATGTATACTGCTTGTACTATGAAGATGGTACATAGAGTGTGGAAACAATAGTACGATGTGTTCACTGGCGTACACAAGTTCCATATCCGTGGTCGTGTATGAGATGGAAACAATTGCAGTTGCTTTATAAAGCATCCATGTTTTCTTACATGTTTAACTTCTAAAACTTGATTAACTGCTGTTGCTTTACAAAACTACCGTGGTAATTCAGAATTCTTGTGTGTATGTATGACACATTCAAAATGCAAAGGGTTTAGAAGTATGAAAAATTTTTGCATATCTCACACTTAGCTTGTTTGGCTTAAATAGGCATATTTTAATATTTTATTGAGCTGTACCAAATGTCACTTGTTAACAGTTATTTTGTAATAGTAATAATTAAGTGGAGACATTGTTTAGCAAAAATCAAACAGATGTTTCAAGTGGTTCAATGTATGATTGTGGTTCTTCCTGTTTTGTCATAAAAACTTCTATCAAAAGAGTACAGTTTATGTTTATTTTGTGTAGTAAAGCCAATGACGATTATCAAATTATAGATGCGCTGTTTGGTGCATCAAATGTCAGTACAAAAGTGTTGTTCTGAACAATCTGTGTCCATAATCACAAACCAGAAAGTTTTGATTACATTATGCCTGTCATCAACACAATATACGAGAATGTGAGAGATTTGAGGTTGATGGTAAGTATATAGATTGTGGTGCTCTTGAATGTGACAAAGTGCAGTTTGGTTGGTGGGTATTAATCTAGCAGACTGCGTGGCATCACATCTAGGAAGATTGCACTCATAATGACAAAGGATCATCAGAAACAGGGCACACTTATTTAGAGATTTAAGGAAACAAACATATTTGTCCACTAGTTAAGAGTGGAGACAGGTGGCAGAGAGTGTCAGTTATTACATATCCCCAAAAAAGTTGCACAGTGGTGTTGGTAGTACTGAAAATTTATCATTTGTCAGGGGGGTGAAAGTGTTACAGTTACTACTTCTACTGTGCAGACCTTAAGTATGCTACAGTTTTGCGAATGCAACATGGGAATGTTACGAATTCTTAGACAGACTGAAATGTGTACATCAGACTAAATGCTAACACAGAAAAACTCTGTTAATCTGAATTGCTCTGGACTGGACACGTACTGAATTATCGAATATTCTGTATTAGCAGACAGTACCAATACTAACCTAGGCTCTTACAGGTAACTTTTTGTTACTGCTCATATACTTGGACTGTACAACTAATCAGGGGAATATTCCATTTGGAAATCTGCAAGTGCTGGTTTAGTGTCATCGGGCTAATCATCTGTGTTTTCTGGAGTCTTCATAGCTGGAGAAGTTGACAGTGTAGGAGACAAGGGGTCAAGAGATACCAGGATGGCTGTTGTAATGACACTCTTGGAGGCCTGTGATCTTGACCCTGAGGTCTGCATGTTTAATTGATGAAGCTCTTCTATTTTTGTAAATAGCAAAGTTCTGGTCAGATCAGATGTCACATTAAAGGTTTCTGCTGTACATTGTTATTGTTGTTGTTGTTGTTGTTGTCGTCGTCATCATCATCATCATCTGCAAATGGATGTATACCTGGTGATAGTGTGCAACATTGCAAGACGGGACAATACAGTTCAATACAATACAATGCAATAACACACATCACACAAAATAACACACAACACTCAAGGCAACCCTCTATACTCAAAATTACAAAAAAAAAAAAAAAATCAAGAACATGTATTGTACACTATTAAGATTCAGAAATGAGTAGAACCTACAGTAGATGAATCAGTATTAAAAACCACTAGGTATACTGAACAGACAGTAAGCCACACTATACAGCACTCAATTACATTTCACCAAGACCTACACCTCACTACCCCTATATACACTTCAAATCCCACCCTTCCTTAATTCCCTTCCCTTCATCACCTTTAGCTGATCTTCAGTCAGGTGTCATGTTATAACTTCTACAGAATAGTGACCTTCATAAAAAGTGCATGTTTTCTAAACCTTGTCACTCAAAGTACATCATAATCTTCAAGGGGAGAGCCCACTTGTCGCAGCAAATGGAACTTAAAAGCATCTTTAGATGTCTGTGAAGTTGGTCCTGCAGTGGCTAAAACATAAAATTTCAGACAACAGTATAATTCTGTGGTTGTCAGCTTGTGGTGATACTGTGGCAGTAATGTTTCTATGTAGAGCACTGTGTCTGGATGGTTTGTCCTTTATGAAAGCCTTATTTTAAAATACTAGTGAAACTTACTTTTTTGGTACTTATCCATCTGAACCTGCATCTCTAGACTACTTCTCATTCTTGAACAGATTAATAACATGTATTTTAAATTTTAGTCTTTCAGCACCAATATCTCTGTCAGAAGTGATGTTCTTGCAGTGGTGACTCAAGATTACTGCCTTAAGGGAATGTGACACCTTACAGTTCAGAGATTGATACCAACTGTTCATACAGATCTAACAACATCATATTCCAGATGACAGTAAGCTTTGGCCATTTTGCTTTTGCAGTCTTAGTTATAAATAAATAAATATATATATATATATATTAATAAATCATAAATATTACAACATTTCATGTAAAGATTTAGTGTATATTCTTACACTTTTGTACTGTACAGTAGGTGAAACAGCAAATGTGAAGTTTAGTTAATATTTATTCATGTTTTACATTAGGTTCATGTTACAACTAGTGTTATGTGACATGCTGAGCCAGTACAATTTATGATTACTTCAAAAAAGTTTAACATATGTACAGTTGGTATTTTGTGTGCCTTTATTAGGCCCAATAGTGACAGGTGGTGGGCATGTGTGAATTTGGTAATGAACCTTCAGGTTCCATAAAATGTGGCGAATTTCTTGATTATCTGAGAATTGGTTAGCTTCTCAAGAACTCTGCTGCATGGAGTAAGAAGTAAGTTTATTGGGCCCAGTAAACAAAATATAATATTGCTGCATATATATAAATGGTGGCTTTTAAAGTCTTAAACATGCTGAGAAGTATAATGTGAAATGCAAAACAGATACAACATGTTTGTTCTTGCAGCTTACAATTTTATAAGTGTAGGTGTCTCAGTAACTTATTCAGGTAACTAATAACATCTTGGAATTTACACAGACAGCCACTGGTGAAAGTATCACTTCATTCCATAAAAGAGGGTTGTTGAAAGAAGTGCTGGATAGAGATATTACTCTTCACCATTATGCGTAGAACAGTTCTATTGGCATATCATCAGTCTGTTGTCATGTAAATACAGGTCACCAATTTTATGAATCGCGAAACCCAGGAAAGAGGCACTCACATATTATTGCTATATATATATCCAACAGCAGACATACAAACAATATGTGTAGTAAAACTTGAAGCAGATCCAATGGTGGAATATAAATCATGTTCTCCTAGTTCGTTGTTTCAGATTTGTAGACAATTATCAGACAATCTGAGGTTTGCGAGTGCAAATTAGCGTCGTAGGAATGGTAGAAATTTGAACAGGCGCGAACTGCCACTGCGCATGTGTTGGCTGACGGTAGTCACGTGACTACCGTTGTGCAGCTGTTTGGAAGCCTTGGGTTCGCTGCAGTCGTCGGGTTCCCTTTGTCTGGAGGGACGAAGTGCGTGGGGAGGATAAGTGAAGTTGTTTTGTGTCTTGGTTGTGATAAAAATGACAAATGTGTGATGGATATACACTCCCCAAAACAGCACAGAACTGATTATTTATTTTACTCCTTGTTGTCGGTTTTTAAGCCCCAGGGCCCCCTCTTGTGTGATATTCAGAAGGCGACTAAGTTGACGTATGAATGCAAGAAGGAAGATTGTGTAGTGAACAAAGTGTTCGATGTTTAGTATTGTTTGTTTTATACCTCGTCAGCTAACCAACGTTTGTATAGTGTACACCTCATTGTTGTTGCTGATGGCCTACTTCAAAAAGTATTAGTGAAGGAAATGCTTCTGACAGCGATAAAGAAGTGGGGTTATGATACAGGTTGTATGAATTAGGTATCATATACTGACACATCGACGAAGATATTTCGTCCACGCATTGAACTCTGTCAATGAAGAGATGATAGCAGTGTCAAGTTAAGAGCTAATGTCTCTCGTCGACGGACTGAAGTCCCACAGCTTTCTTCAAGAAGAAAGCGCAGTAGGGCTTACGGTAATCAGTGTAATGTCATTTTGGTGACCACTGCATTCTTCTCTCTCTCTCCACCGCCCAGACTTTATACCACCCTGTTCAACTGAGTGCAGTTTAACAACAGCGGGAAGTTCTTCTGTTCTGAATGGGTGGAAGTGTCGGTGAATTGCTACAACACAGCTAGGTTCACTGCCACTTCATGGCTGTAGTTGGTCCAAGTAGACATTCCCGAGTGGCTATGTCTGTCTCGATGTCACTCATGCAGGGCGGGGGAGGAGGGGGAGGACACCAACAAGCCATCCTCGCGGCGGCTCAACCCTATTATCATCCGCAACATCCACACCAGACGCCAGCGACGTCCACACATTCTCACACCCAAGATGTGCAGCCTGACAGGCCAATTGGTTATGGAGCTTTCGGAGTTGTCTGGTAAGAGGATGTAATTTTTGGTTAAACATGGCTTACTTAGCCCCTAAAAGCATAGTGGTATCTGTGCCATCTACACTGACATTCAGATCCTTGACATTTTGTGAACAGAATCTATTTTCTTGTGGTTTAGTTACCCATGAACAGCATTTGACGGTTGGTGCCAGTGATGAAAACTTGAGTGTTCATTGTGAGGCAGGAACTGAATTATTAAGTATTACTGAAATGAAGGCTTCATAAGCCATGGTATTGGTAAAATCAGCACTTATACTCAGAAGCCCACAAATTTTCCAAAAATCTGGTATCCACCTCCAAATTCTAGGCACCAGAAGGATGACATTAAGCAAGTTCTGTGCTAATGACCCACAGTTCTGGAGTGACTTGTGAACCTCACTGTCTGCATGGTGCACATGATCTGATACACGTATTTGTATGCAAGGTAAACAACTCTAATAATTGTGATGAAAATATTAGGTGCCACCATACAAAATGTAGTCACCAGGGTGACCTGGCACCCAGGATTTGTCCATCTTTGCTTGTACTTCTCTGCCATAGTGAAACACAGACATCACAATAGCTACCAGTGTTCATCTCCATTGACTTTGGTCCAGTTCACTGTACATAGCTGTAAGAAACATTTAAAATGGTTCTGAGACATCAAGAAGAACACTCAGACAAAAGGCTGTGTCAGCTATTTGGATATTTTTAAGAAGTAAAGCATTGTGAAATGTTGTTACTGCGTATGGCATGAATACGCAATGAATTCCCATACGATGTATTTGTCACCCTGGACCAACATCGCCCATGACGAGTGAATGTGACTGTTGTAAATGTTCATATGAACATGAAGAACTGAATATTATTCATATTAGCTGAAAATTGTATGTTGCTGTAATTTGTGTTCAGTCATCTGCTGCTAATTTGTGATTTAAAATTTTTTTACTATCTGCATCTCCATTGAAAGGCTGATATGTCTTGTGACTTGACATCGCAACTTTTGTGAGATATGAGTTTATTGTGGTGGTAAGTAAAGGTACCAGTTTTATGGAATGTGACGAGTGTTATCTGGTAGATAACTGCCACTGTGTCGGAGAAAGTTCTACTCCAGTGAAGGAGGCAGCACGTTTCTCTGATGCATTGATACATACCTACCAGGCTACAAGATGTCACATCATACAACTTGGTTACTTTTTACTGATAGTAAACATTTTAAAACATTACCAACCTAAATTACATAAATATCGCGTGCTTTCAGGCTTCCACCATGAAGCAGCTGACAACTGCACTATTCTGGATTATTATTCAGCGAGTACTGGTAATATCTCTTACCACTACTCACTGCGTAATAACCCAGAAGAGCACAGTTCTATGTAAATATAATTTGTACTGCATGTTACCTTGTACTGAGTTTCGTAAAGATGGCCTGTTGATGGTCAATTGACCGAAACGTGTTCTGCATATAATGTAAATAAATATATGTATTGTTGTGTTTGACCGAAACTAGAGCCTCTTTTGAAGGTGGTTGCCTTCTTTCCAATTTTTTACGAGCTTTAAAATGTTGACATAACTCTTACCTTGCATTTATTAACATTAAATATGGCTGTATTACTGTTTCTGCAAGTGCCTGTTTCTTAAACAGCTCTTTTGACAGGATGTCATCTCAGAAGATGGCATTGTGGGCTTATTATAGCCAGAAGTATCAGTACCATCACAAAATCTTGTGCTAGTGAATGTGGTACCATATTGTGCATGCATACTGCAGTTGCTTTTACAGCACCTGTGGTTCTAGACATACCGCACTAACCGTGATCTTCGTAGCGACCACCGTGCAAACCTCAGATCTTAAAAACTGTTGACATTTGTTCGTCATCACTCATCTGTTGGTCACATGTTATGTGAAGATATTTTGTTACCTCTTTTACAGCTGAGTTTCACCTAAACAATATGTAAATAGAGTAGTTCTTACCTCACAGTAAACAAGAACCAACCCGTTAATGCTGCTCTGGGAAATAATTGCTGTTTGTTTTAAGAAACACGCATAAATACATTGTGTGGGCAAAAGGAGAATATTTTTATGCTAAAGCAGGTGATTTGTGTGGTATTCAAGTTTCTTTGGTCTACTCTCCTGCCAATCCAACCCTCCCACACCATTTCTTTTTATTCGTCTATGGCTGGTCCCTGAGGTGTGTGGTAACCCTGATGATGTAACATGTTTGCACATCCTTGCCTTATGGGCTTTGTCTCTGACCTGACATTTGCCTGGTCACACACTAAGGACCTTGAGTGTGTGTGTACAGATATGTATAAAATCTTTGAGGTGAGCGTGTGATTGGATAAATCATAATGGGGTTCAGTGCCTATTTTAATACGTCAAACACGTTTTACAATTATCTTCAGGGAACAAATGCTGCCCCAGCATCATAATCCATTCCAAAACTCCATATCTGTGTGCCTGCTATGTACCTCAGTGTTCAGGGGCCCAGCTAGAATGTCCCACTGGAGCAGGTTTTGACTCTGAGGCTATATACATTTACATTATAAAAGTCATGTCTGTAACATAACACTGTTTGCAACTGCATTTATATACATACAGATATAACTACATGTCCCATGGCTCACCCATCTAATTTAAATCACGAGGTCTGATCTTGTTGGTTACTTAATTTCATTTGAAAAATCTTAACTTTTAATTTCGAAATTCTAATGTACTAGTCATTAGCCGATTTCAGTGACTGATTTCGACTGAGGGGTGAGTCATGTAATATGTTTGATATCATCATGTTTAAAAAATCACATACAAAATGGGGGGTGGGGGGTGGATCTCACCCCTTTTGCGGCCCACGGCCACTTTGTAAATTATGAATATGCTATAACAATTACACAGTAATTTATGCGGTTAGGTGGCCTCGTGCGGCTGGCATACCATCCTACAATCACCGGGGTGGCCCTTTGCCGTACAAAGTTTGGACGACCCTGTTATAGACTGGAATGGACTGTTTTGTGAAAAATGGTGTGAAGGTTGTGTCTCGAAATAAAACGCAGACAAACAGAAAGCTTAGCGTTATGTCACATCATCATGATGCACAACTAAGTCTTCTTAACTACCTACTTGATAAATGCTTTGGAAATGCGAGTCTAACAGTATGTAAGAAATATGAATCTTTTTTTTTCTGCTCATCTACTGTCTAGGAAGGCAGTTGGTTGAGGCACTGCGCTACAGGCCGGGATGTCGCGGGTCGATTCCCGATGGGGTCATTGTAATTCTTCTTTGACTTAATCCCTCTGGCCGCACTATGCCCCTGGGGTTGACTCAGCCTCTGACAGAAATGAGCACCAGAGTTATTTCCTGGGGAGTAAAGGCGGCCGGTGCATAGGGCTGACAATCTTATCACCTTCATGTGCCAATTGTCTAGAAATTCTGGGAGCCTGGAGTCCTAAGGGGCTTGTCCAGGCGTGTAATGGGTTAGTTTTGTCTTACTGTCTAGGAATGTAAGTACAGCAGGGTCTCGTTTTACGACGATTCACTTTTATGACCCTTGCTAAGTCGGACCGAGCACTCCCGACCTGTGGTGCATCACTGTCGCAACTCAAGCTTCCTTTCTCTACTTAGTGCGCTTCTACCTCTTTTCCGGTGTGCATGTGTTTCTTCTTTTTCCATTTTAGTGCAGTTCTTTTAAGTTGATTGTGATTTTTCCACCCATGACGTCCATCAAAAAGACAAAAGAAGAAAAAATCAAAAGAGCTGACGTTACGTTCTTTCCTGGTGTCTTCTGAAGCACGGCTTGGGCCTTCTTCAACAAAATGAAGTGATTCCATTGATATTTTTCAATTATTTGTGCAATTTTCTATTTACCTAATTCATTGAATTAAAATTGTGTCATAATGTAAAGAAATATTGTATATTATAAAATTATTTGACCAATTTGTTTGGCCCATGGACCTATCTCAATTTAAACCATTTAAATAGTACTCGTTTTACGACGATTCGATTTACAACCAAATATTCGAGAACGTAACCCCATCGTAAAACGAGACCCTACCGTATTAACATATACATAAATATAGGGTGGGCCGGGATAGCTCAGTCGGTGTAGCGACTCGCTACGAGCTGGACGGTCCGGGGATCGAATTCAGGTGGGGGATGAGATTTTCCGCGCCCCTCGTGACCGGCTATGGGCCGGGGCGTGGCCGAGGTTAAAGAATCAGTAGAGCTATACCTCTGCTCAGGCTCTTGGCCTTCGTAGCTTGTTCTAGGGTGAACTTTACCTTTACTTTTACATAAATACTGGTTTGCTTGTTGTGTATCGGTGTGAAACTTGATGCTCTCACCCTGAGGAGGAACATAGATTTAGGTTGGTGAGGGCAATGTTTGTACATGAGGGGTTGTAAGACAGAGACAATAGGTGGCTTCCTGATGTTTTACCATATATAATTTGGGTGGTAAGGTCTAGGCGAATGGTACAAGCTAGGTGTGTGTCAGACGTGGGATTGATGAGAACCGCGTGCCGAATTTTAGACTGAAAACCTGAGGTGTAAGTGACCACTTGCAATAACTAAAATATGAAAATTGATGTTATACATATAGGGCGTGAGGTTGTGAACTGGATTGAGCTGGCTCAGGATGTCCAGAGTGTTGTGATTTTGTGAAAATGGTAATCAGTTTAGGATTCCACTCAATATTGGATATTTTGTGGCCTGTTAAGCGACAACTGCTTTAGAAGAACCGTTTCCCTAGAATATTTAGCTTTCCTGAAGGCATTCTGTATGAAGTAGAAAACAATGTACGTCCGTCTGTCTGTGACCTAGTGTCGGCGACTAAGTGATTTGGTAGATTTGCATTAAATTTGGCATAAGAGTCATAGGCGTTACTTGGCGAATAACACAGTGCCGGAGGGGTTGGGGGGCAAAACTGGCCATGGGTATTAGTAACTTTAATTTGCGAAGGAGTCAGGTTAGAAAGAGAGGAAGATTGGTTGGAACCAGTCCTTAATATGCAGGGGATTGACAAAATAATACAAACACTAGACAATGTAGGAATAAAACTCTTTGTGTTGGCTGCACTAAAAGAGCATTATTTGTAAATATCTTTCGTTTTTCTTTTGTTTGTTTACGCTGTGTAGTGGCAGTGTCAAAAGCATTACGGACTGTATTTTTAGTACAGGTCGTATGAAAGTACTTCAAAATGGGAGACTTGTTTGATTCTCAAAGAGGACAGACAGTTGGTGAGCGTTTAGCTGGAGCGTCTGTAACCAAAACGGCCACTTTGTTAGCTCTATCCAGAGCAGCAGTGTCCATGGTTATGACGGCGTACACAAATCAAGAGAAGCCTTCATCAGCTGAGAGTAACAGTGGCCGAGAACCAAAGCTAAGTGAAAGGAATCACCGTGCACTGAAGAGGATTGTGTCTCAAAATCATAGAACTACTGCAGCAAAGGTAACAGCAGAACTGGATTGTTATCTTGAAGACCTTGTTTCCACAAAAGCAGTCCGACGAGAGCTTCACAAATCCAACATCACGGTAGAGCTGCAATTGCTAACCCTCTGATTATTGAAAGCAGTGCTAAAATGTGAAAAAGATTGTGTGATGATCATAAAACCTGGACGTCTGATGATTGGAAATAGGTAATGTGGTCAGGTGATCGTCCTTCATGATTGTTCCCAACATCAGGCCGGGTGTGTGGTTGGAGAACGCCCAAGGAAGCCTGTAATCCTGAATACCTGGATCCAACCGTGAAACGTGGAGGCGGATCTGTGATGATTTGGTCAATAATATCTCGGTATTCTGCTGGTCCTGTAATTGCCCTGAATGGTCAAATTACTACCAGTGACTACATGGACATTTTAGGTGACCCGCTGAATCCTGTGGTCCAGATGTTGTTTCGTAATAATGATGCGGGTTTTCAAGATGACAGTTCGCCCATACGCACAGCCGGTCGTGTTCAGTCTTGATTTGAGGTTCATGAAGATGCACTTCATCTTCCCTGGCCAGCACATTCATTCATTACCCTCGAACCACTGTGGTCAGTTTTAGAGAGCAGGGCGAGAAGCAAATTTCCTCCACCATCATCTCTTATAGAACTGGAAGATGTTTTTCATGAAGACGAGTACAATATTCCACTAGAGACTACTCAGAACTTAGATGAATCTATTGCAAGAGGGATACAAGCTTTATTACAGGCCAATGGTGGCCCAACTCCGAATTGTTAAAGAAATGTGTATCTTTTACAGCTGTTTCCATTATTACGCCTGTGATAGGAGTTATTCACTAGACGTTGTCTGTCAAGCGCGAGTTAACGTGAAAATTGGCCCTGTAACATCGATACTTAGAGGTGTACATGAATTTTTTACCTTTACTGCTATATTTTTAAAAGCAGTATGAAAGAAACTCGGTACGATAAATCTCTCACGTAACGCCATCGAACAATTGTGCAGTGAAAGCCCTGCTTTACTTAAGGGCGTACATGAAAATTTACCCGTATTTTCTACACTTCTCGTCCGACGTGGATGACGTTTGGTACAGGAAATATCCAAAACATAGACTTCACTTCCCCTGATATAAAGGTAAAGGCGTTCCGTAAAAGACCCGGTGTGGCCCCGAGGGTTCTAGGAGGTTTTGGCTCCCAGATTTCATGACATTCAGCACATGAAGGTGGTGAGGTCGTCGGCCTCACGCACCGGCCACCTTTACCCCCCAGGGAATGTTCCTGGTAATTATTTTCACTAGGGGCTGAGTCGACCCCAGGGCCATGGTACGGTCGGAAGGAATGTGTCACTGAACAATCCAGTGACACCACCGGGAATCGATCCCGGGACCGTCCGACTAGTAGCGCAGCGCCTTAACCACTACGCCACCCCAGGCCCCACTTCCCCTGATATGGTTTTGTAATATCTGCGAACATTTTAAGCACAAATTTTAATGTATTTAATAATCTATCTGTGTTTTTATTGATGCTTTAATGTTTTACAGTAACTGCCTAAGGATGATCAAGACAGATGGAAACATATATTATATGAAAAAGATAAAGATCGAAACTTGTCCGAGTTATGAGAAATTGTGTGTAAAAATGCTGTTTTAACATTCGTGCGTTTGTTGGTTTTATTGTATGAATCCACAAAAGTGTACCGAGTGAAGGCGCGTTTCATGAAAATCGGTGCAGTGGAAGCCATACTTTGCAGCGTAAAAGGATGTCTCTGTATTTGTCAGCCTCCATCATACGAGGTCTGCACGTGGTGCTGTTCGGTATTGATGGATTTCGTAAAAATTGGCGCAGGGAAGGCCGTGCTTTTTTTGTGGCGTAAATGAAATTGTATTTACGCGTGTGCCGTGGAACCGTATCCTGCTATTCTGGAAGAAAACTCGGTATAGTCTGCGTACTACTACGTCACAGGCACACCATTTGCAGTATTATCATTCATTCAGTATTCTCTCTGACAGGTCCAAAGCCTCCTCCAAAACGATGCCTCCATATAGTGCGATCCAGAGCCTCCTCCTTCAAATGAGAATATCCTCTCCTGTCCTTAAGGTCATC
>JGI20166J26741_11214448_pt1 | contig 14179 bp, 16 predicted proteins | sample TergutCu122P5_FD_26741 | JGI IMG/M metagenome (IMG submission 26741)
ACCAGACGCGCGCGCATACACACACACACACATGCACCAACACACACGCACTATCTGTTTTCTTTTTGGAAGCTAAGTGTGCTAATAAAATAAGAAAAATATATTTTACTGCATTATTTGTAAGCTGTAGCCTTTTCTAGTACAATTTAGCATGATGACATGTAAGCTGCTTTTCTTTCTACCGGAGATAAGATACATTTTCAGCCATTAGAAGGACGGACAGTGGTATCTACACCTTGTCGTGGTGGAGGGCCTTGTGAGTTCCAGTAACCCTGAGAGCTAAGCCAGCAGTAGCATTGCTACCAACAGGATCTCCGAAACCGGACAGGTCAAGATGGAAGGGACCAGACAAAGAGAGATACCTAGAAGAAGGGAACTTCGATCAAATTCCTCTGATGCCGGTCGCAGCATCATCAGTAACAACTTGAAGCGCAGAGCAAATGATGCTTGAGATGGTTCAAGATCATATAGCGACAGGCATGACCAAAGTGGTTTGAATGGCTGTTGTACTGCGATGTGGGAAGCAAATGGAAAAACTACCACATTATTACTTTTCCTGGATAGTCTCTTTCCAAAAACAGAGATATATAAACGAGATGCTTCCTCTGGAGACAAAACAATCTGGAGGTAAACTACTCCCCCATTCGGATCTCCAGGGGGAAGTGTTTCTAGGGGAAATATCCAGCAGCAGGCGCCACATCAAGAAGCAATACAAAGAAAAGAAGAAGGAACAGCACAGCTACAAGATTGGAACATGGAATGTAAGAACCTTGAATAGACGGGGCAAATTGGAAAATTTGAAAAAGGAAATGCAGAAGAATGAGGTGTCTGTTCTAGGTGTCAGTGAAGTGTGATGGAAAGACCAAGGTGAAATAAGAAGTGGTGATTATACAGTGTATTATTTCGGAGGTGAAAGGGCTGAAAAAGGAGTAGCAATAGTGGTGCATAAACGTATAGTGAGAACTGTTGTTAAGAAGATTGTTTATAATGACGGAATCATTGCTATTAAATTACAGGCAGAGCCGATAAATATTTTGATGATGCAAGAGTACATGCCAACATCGGAGCATGAAGATGATGAAGCGGAAGATTTGTATGACATAATTGAAGAAATTCTTGAAGAAGATGGAAAGGGTGACACAATCACCATCATACTGGGGGACTGGAATAGTTTTGCTGGAGATGAATCATATAGGAACATTGTTGGACCACATGGCCTAGGAAGAAAGAATCACAGAGGTCAAATGCTTATTAACTTTTGTGAAAGAAATGGACTGATTGTCACCAACACATGGTTCAGGAAGCCTAAGAGAGGACTGTAAACATGGAAGGCACCAGGAGATTGGCGTTTACATCAGTTGACTACATATACGTGAAACATTGATTCAGAAACAGTGTGAAGGATGTGCAGACACTGCCTGGGGCAGATATGGACTCTGACCACAACTTACTAGTTACCAAGATCTGCACCAGATTGAAGAAAATTATAAGGTTCCAAAAGAGAAGACCACAGTGGGATTCGGAGAAATTATATGCTCAATGACAAAGAGTGCAGGACACTCCAGAAGAGAAACTCGGTGCAATTGGATGTGACAGTGGGAATGTTGAAATGCAGTGGAACAATATAAAGGAATGTGTGTTAGATACTATCAGTGGTCTGGTTGGGAAAGTCAAGAAGAGAGCAAGAAAACCATGGTTTACACAAGAAATGATTAGTAAAATGGATGAAAGAAGGAAATGGAAGAATGTCGATACTGAAGAAGGCAGGAAGAATTACAGGAGGCTGAGGAACGAATCGAAAAGAGCCACAGATAATGCCAAAAAGAAATATCTTGAGAATATATGTAATGAGATTATGGAATTTCAAAGAACCGGGCATTATGATTTGATGTACATGAATACAAAAGAACTAGGCTGGAAGGAGACCCAAGGGATTCAAAATATTAGCATCAAAGACTCCCAAGGGAATAGAAAAGTCAAGTGCTGAAAATTTGGGAGAATTATATTACAATGGACCTAATCGACTTGAAACCCTAGAAGTCGAACCTGAAGAAGGAGTAGGTACAGACTAGAATGGCCCATATATTTTGCAAAGTGAAGTGGAAAAAGCCATCAAGGAAATGAGGAATAAGAAGGCTACAGGGGATGATGATGTACCTGGAGATGTGCTCAAATTATTGGGAGAAGGTGGTTTGAAAGTAATGACAAAATTGATCAACACCATTCATGAAACTGGAGAGTGGCTCAAGGACTTCACAGAAGTTACAATGATTGCCTTAAAGAAGAAACCTCGAGCTACAAAATGCAGCAACCATCACACAATTAGCCTTATTGCACATACAGCAAAGATAGTAGCAAAGATACTCAGAAGAAGGATTGAAAAGAAATTTGAGGATATACTCAGGGAAGATCAGTTTTGATTTAGAAGAGGAAAAGGAACTAGGGATGCAATTGGGATGCTGAGAATAATATCAGAATGAACTTTGGAGATAGATGAGGAACTATATGTTTGCTTCATAGACTGGCAGAAGGCATTTGACCAAGTCAACTGGACCAAATTAATGCAGATCCTAAAGGGAACTGGTATTGACTGGCGTAAAACAAGATTGATTAGCAACTTGTACATGGCTCAGAGTTTTAAAATACAACTGAACTCGAGGGGAGACAAGAAGTGTGAAGATTGGAAGAGGAGTTAGGCAAGGATGCTGTTTATCACCAATTCTGTTCAACTTGTACAGTGAATGCCTTACCAAGGAAGCTCTGGATGGGCTGGGAGACTTCAAAATAGGAGGGAAAATTATTCACACAGTGAAATATGCAAATGACCTTGTGTTACTGGCTAAGGAAGAAAAGGTGCTACAGGACATGATTGATAAACTAATTGAAATTGGAGGATGCTATGGAATGGAAAAGAATGTGGGGAAAAAAAAAAAATAATGAGAATTTCAAGACAACCATTCCCAGTAAAAAATATGATAGACAAGAAACAACTAGAGAATGTGGAATCTTTTAAATATTTGGGTAGCATTTTAACAAATGATGGAAGATGTATGTGTGAAATTAAACGTAGGATTGTTATGGCTAAAGCTGCATTCAACAAGAAGAGGGCTTTTTTACTAGCACATTGGACTTAAAATTGAGTAAGAAACTAGTAAAATGCTACATTTGGAGCAGAGCTTTATATGGTGCTGAAACTTGGATGTTTTGGGCAGTAGATCAGAAACACCTGGAAAGTTTTGAAATGTGATGCTGTAGAAGGATGGAGAAGATCAGGTGGACCGATCATGTGAGAAATGAAGGAATGTTACTTAGAGTCAAGGAGCAGAGGAATATCCTACATGAAATAAGTAAATGGGAGGCCAAATGGATTGGTCACATTTTGCGCAGAAATTGCCTTCTACAAGGGGTTATTGAAGGAAAGATAAAAGGGGGGATAGAAGTGACAGGAAGACGAAGAAGAAGACGTAGGAAGCTACTGGATGACCTTAAGGAAAGTAGAGGATATTCTCATTTGAAGGAGGAAGCTCTAGATCGCCCTATGTGGAGAGCTTGCTTTGGAAGAGGCTTTGGACCTGTCATAAGACAGACTACTAAGTGAATGAAGAAGTGAATGAATCTCATTCCTTGTAACATTATGAACATTATATACTCTATACAACAAACTGTAAGGTCCGAGATCTCCAACCAATATTGCAAGTGTATTATTTACCTCTTTTTATATTCTTGGGACCAGCCTGATGATGGGTAAAAAACAGTCACCAAAATACTTAGCTGATTTGTTAAATAGTAAAGTTGTTGTTTTGACTGAAAAACCTGCAGTTCCAACACAGTGTTACTAGTGGCCTTGCAAGCAACGTCATTTTTGGCCCTTCAATGCAAAGTCTGCCCACCTCAGGTCCACATACTAATTGAACTGACTGACATATTCAATGCTTACTCTGTTAAGAGGATCCAGATTCAGATCTAAAAGTACGAGAACTATCAAAGCTGCCTTCACTTCATGATCATCCCTCAAAAGTTGATCAAGTGTGGCTTCAACTGTGTACCGCACATACCCATATTGCCCTTCAAATGAAGAAGGAAGATGATTTGGCAATATCATACTAAATGGGAAGCTGTGTTTGCCGGCTGGCAACAATTTTTGGAAAGCTGAAACAGAATAATAAGTAACATTATAGAAATAGTACTTAACATAAACATCAGACATTCACAGCCACCACACTTGGAATCATGTGACATAAAGATAACATTATACAAGTAACACACTTATCTTCATGGTGATAATTCAAAAAGAAAAAAGTTGCCATTTCATGATTATAATTGGAGGAATTTCAAGAAAAATGAATATAATATCAATAACCATTACAGGGCAGCATGAAAGATGGAATTTAGTGGCATAACTGCTATTTAAAAAAAATTCTTACTTATATCTAATGCATGCCATATGATGATAATATTTTCAGAATTTATATTAACTCACCAGTACCTCCAAATACTGTGTCACTATTCTCAAAATACTTCTCATAACCTCTGTAAAGTGTGGCCTCTCTTTTGGACTTCCCATTTCTATACACAGATGTTGTTTCAGTCCATTGGCATTCTGCTTCTCCTGTGAATTTTACTGTAATACCTACAATGCATTCAAAAGTGTGGTTACTAGTCTGCAATCTTCTGGTACGTAACATTGTGTAGTTTGGGAAATGGACACCAACATATCATAAAAATGTGCTGCTTCCATCTTTATATGGTAGATGCTAACTTCTTTCATTCTTAAGATGGAAGTAGGTAATTCCTCCGAAATGTTATGAAGGTATCTGCCTAATAGACTACATAAGACCACAAACCAAAATGCTGTAATCTGACACCTGATTAATGTTGTCAAGTCAGGGGTACCTCAGGCTTACTGTATGAGGTTTGCGCAGTAGGGGAAATATGTGCAAACACAATCCAAACCTCTCATTTAAGTTCCCATATGATGAAACTGATTCATTACAGAACACACATATGAGAAATCTTGAAAACTGAAAGTATCATCATTAAAGAACAAATCTGGATAACAGGAATACTTACTTGCTGCACGTTAGTAATATACGAACACTTCGTAATACAATGGTTAACAGCAATTAACAAGCCTACACATATGTCAAAGTCTTTGAGTTATGTCCTTACAAAAATCACTCCATATGGGAAACTATTTGAAACGTATTACCATTTACCATAGGGCTGCTCCTGACCTGCTACCCACATCGCAACATATTATTTTTATCAAAAAACAATGAAGTCTGGTGTGTTCCAGATTCTTTAGATCAGCTATTCACAAACTGTGCATGAGGACCTTGCCAGGAGATCTTTATGGATCCTGACAAATGTTTATTTTGCAAATTTCTTGAACAAGTAATATCATGTAGTTATGAGGTGGTGTAATTGTGCAGTACAATGATTTGGCACTGCTACTAATAAATTGTGTATACAAAATCCCCTGCCCTTATACCAATAAAATTAGTTAAACAAGATTCCAGGCTTGCACTTCTGTGTAGTTGAGGTCTCTGCTCTTCTGGGTTGTTACTCAGCGTTAGTAGGGAGTTGTTTACTGACTCTTGTGAAATCCCATCAGTCCAACCTTCAGGGTCAAACAGTCCAAGAATCCACAGAACACCTGACAGCACCCCTTTTATAGGGGATGGTGTGGGTGGTGGTTGGCTGTCAGGGAAATTTAACAACCCAATCAGGTTGCTGAAGTGTGAAGCTGTCACCAAACATGGGGTGAACAGAAAGGAGGCTGACTGTGGAATATTTTAACCCAGTTTTAGGGAGCAAAATTTTAAGCGTATTTTCGAAACTCACACAGAATGACATATTACTTGCGGACTCAGAGCATCATCCGGCACAAACAAGGACAGTTCTCTTCTCTCATCCATCGCGCACGAACCATTTGTGATCAATATAGTCTACAGAATGAACTTCAACACCTACAACAAACCTTCAAAATAATGAATATGTCTATCGTGACATCCACTACGCTCTACGCGCCAGGAGCAAGCTCTGCACAGCTTCTGAAAAACTTACTAAAGTTGTCTTACTTCCGTATCAGCAATTCACATACAACAAAATAACCGGACTGCTGGCCATTTAAACTACCTATCCACATTTCAACCGATCCAGACGCTCTAGGCCTGAAAACATCTGTGGTGTACGGCATTCCATGTGAATTAGGCAAAGTTCATGTGGGCCAGACATTAAGGACTATTGAAGTGTGACGAACACAGATGACACCTGCGCCATGGCCAGGCAGGAAAATTAGACGTAGCAGAACACTTATTAAATACCGAGCACGAAATCCAATTTGAAAAAACACACAGACTGAACAGGACGGCTACGTACATCAACCGGATTGTGAAAGAAGCTGTAAAAATACAACCACATCCCGTAACTTCCAATAGGGAGGCTGGCTTCATATTAAGTCATACATGGTAGCCGATAATTAGTATACTTACACGCTCTACACAACCAGCGATAACAGCCTAGGCCAAGTGCAACGACATCTTAACTGCTCCCACTAAGCAGAATGAACTGCATTCCAACTCGCGCCCCATCTGAACGGGGATATACACAACACACAGTAGGGCATTTAGTTATCAGTTTTAATTCTACACAGTAGGACACGCAGTTATCAGTTTCGATTCTGTCATGCCATCAGCGACATCCCGAAGATGGGGACGGAATCAGTACCTGAAACGTCAGGCAACTTTCACAACTTGAGGCGGCTCTCTGCCCGAGAACATTTTATTGAACCACGTAATTTTGAGCTCAATTTCTGCACAGTGCTCTTCTAGTAGAACCTTCTCATATATGAAAGTTGCAGACACAGACTCAAAAGCCTGTGCTAATGCCATACTGGTATTCTTGAATAAAACGTAAATATTTCAAAATTTAACATCTGTACTTCAATTACACCATTACGTTCAAATCAAATGCAGAAAACTACACAACTTCCCCACCCGTATAAAAATGATCGGTAATTATTCAAGTACAAACACTATTATCAGGCTATGCACACAATACTAAAAGTAACGCATAAATTTGCAGGTATGTGAATACGAATTTGAGGGTGGTTAGAAATAGCAGGGTAAAGAATTTGTTCTGTAATGTTTGATCATCATACTCACTTCGCAACTTTTTTGGTTCATCAATTTGCAGTAGTAATCGCCCAGATACAGTTTGTCCACCAAAGTAAATTCGGTGGGGACGGTCAAAAATCAGCTGTAGATTTTGCAGACCCATACTGAAAGAATTGTGCCAGTATATTACATGTTCAACAGATGCTCTTCCCTGGAAATGACGTTAACAAATTAAAGATCCTATATAACAACAAATGAAATCTATAGTATGCAAAAATCGCTATTCTTCTGGAGCTACCATACCCTGAAGATGGGAGTGATACGCTCCTCCGAAACGTTTGTAACTATGTATCAGTCGACAAACAGACAGGGACCACACATTTTATCTCAATGTATTGCAGATAATGTCGGGGTCTTATTGTATTTAAAGACGGTGCTGGTAGTGGTTTTTTCTCCCAACGCAAACAAGTTATGGTGCAGACAAGCTGCTCATTGTATGTGGAAGTTTATCCTGATGGAACTGTAGACTCTGTATCCACCAGAACGTCTTCAGTGCCTGCTGTCCACTTAACTTCAACATACACCAGAAGCAATGAGACCAAAAATCCCATCTACACTCAAATCTCGCCTTAACACCATGTAATGGTACTTCGCGGATTAGTACGGGAAACGTTACTCTGACAGTTAACGAATCCTCCAAACTTGAAACACAGTCTAGCTGCTCTACGGAATAGAACTCTGGTGTACGACCGGCTCTAGACTACACAGTAAAAATTATACCGAGAGATAACCGGTCCTAACCATCTCTACGAAATCGCCTGCCTAATCAGTTCACTGAATTATCAAAGTTCCAAGCGATAAGATAGCCAGCCGGTAGTCAAATGCGATAACGATCAAATACACTACGGACCCCAGCAATAGTTTAATTTGTATTATTTTGGGTTCTGATATCAATTAGATGATTACGAATGTACGGAAGGAAATTTTTGTCACAAACTGTATAAATTTCACAGCCGTGAATACCTGAAATACAGTAACTACAAGCACACGTGTTTCGTAAGTAGAAAATTAAAGCTGGGGCTGTCTTTAACAACAGATTCAGAATCACTATATTTAGAACCATAAATCAACCTTGATTCTCTCACATGACGTTACATTACAAGCATGTCATACAGTTGTAAGTTACGTGAAGACACGTGATGCAGTTTATATTTTCTGATTTCTGGGCCTGCGTTCCAACTTTGGTCAACGTAAGTCGGGATTCAAGGGAAACCAAGTTTCGTACGCGCGGCACCGTTGTGCTTCCCTTTTCAGATAAAAATACACATTAAGTACAAAACAGTTCTCAGAATTACTTACATGGGTACGTCGTTTCCAAATTAACAATGATCTTGGTCTCAGACCCACGTTCCTTAATAAAATATACTGCAGGGGTAGCCAAACACGGTATAGTATGTGGTTCGCGTGATAACGGCATAAGGCATTATTCGTGAGATAAGGTATAAAATATAATAACCTTAGATTTACACTGGAAATTATGACAAATTTATGTTAGTCTCTTACAGTTGTCAAATTTTTGCACCTACAATTGTTTTTCTGTAATGCAAGGAAATAATACGATAGTGGCGGTTCAATTTTACGAACAAGTAACTAAATTTATTACGTACATGAACGACATTATGCTTAAGTAGTTCAGCAGGTAAAGTTCAACTTTGAGTAGGCCATGAAAGCCCAGAGAGGGAATAAAGGAATTGCTATACTCTTTCTTTAGACTCGTTACAATATAACATTTGGTGGTCAATGCCACGGCCCGGCCGCTTTACCCCCACGAAGGAGAATCCGTACCTATTTTATAGGAGGTTGAATGGGCCCCAGGGCCCGGCCCACGCATTCTCCATGGCAATACGTTTTTAGGCTCAACAACAGAAGTGTTTTGGGAGTCGTACACGAATATTCTTACATATCTTATACATAAAGGTTTGTTACACACTGTTCTAAAACCCTGAAATGTGTTCTAATAATTTTTAAAATTATACGTAATTGTAAAAGAGTAAATAAACTGGATAAGAATAAAACTTGTTGACTGTAAAGTTCATAATAACGGACAACGCAAATTTTGCAGACATACCAGTACATATACGCATCACAAAACAACTTGTCCGAAAGCTGTGTTTCGTTCTTGGCGATAATGTTAATTTGCTTACGTACGTATGCTCTTCAGGGATAAGGAAAATTCAATTGGGAGCTGGATGTCACACTTGATCATTAGAGTCGGCTTAGGCTCGTGACGTCACTTCATATTAATTCGTCATTATACGAGTATATGAAGGTAATGATTTTAGGGGAGTTGACGTACAGCGTCACGCATTTTTACCGCGGTGCTGTGGAGGCGAGTGGTCAGCTTCACGTCCCGGCGGATTTATCTCCGATCAAAGAGCCCTTGGTGACAACTAAATAGGAGTCTGGGTGGGAAATGAATACATCGTGAACGACGCAACAAACCGTTTTCGGCTCCCGCGCTAACATAGTTTTGTTTTTATTTGCATTCTTTCTTTCAGGTGAGACATCTCCGTTGTGTTGTATAGAATTATAAATATAAACCATATATAGTCAAACACAACTCAATGAATGATTATATTAAGGTGTATTTTTTACATTGTTTCGTTCAACGACATGTTTCGGCTCTAGTTATGAGCCATCTTCAGGTTGATTACTTTTCTCAGTAAGGTAAAATATACAATTGGCAATGCTATTGTTATTGTTACTTACGAGATCTCGTATAACATAAGAAAACATTTTAAAACACCGACATTTTTAAAATATAATGTTTATTATACAGGTGCTGTTACAGAAGGTCAACAAACTTCCGATAACTTCCATAGACGAATGTTGCCTAAAAAAAAAAAACCAACAACGAAGAATCCACAACACAGTTAAATAGAATAATTTTTAGTTCCCACACCACATTCTATAATACCCTGTAATTTTTAATATTCTACATGATTAACGCCCACTAACTTAATTTTAATACTGCTATACAGTGGAATCAATGTTAAAATTTTTTATACGTTATACGAGATCTCATGGGTAACAATAACAATAGCATTGATAAATGTATGTTTTATATTACTGAGAAAAGTAATCAAGCTGAAGATGGCTCATAACTAGAACGGAAAAATGTCGAACGAAACAATGTAAGAAATACACCTTAATAAAATCATTAACTGAGTTGTGGTTGACTATTATTATTATTTATTTGTAATCCTTTTCTACTTTTATAACATTTGGATAAGTCAAACAAAGCGTAAGACAGGAAAGAAGTAAAGATTCACAAAAAATTTACAAGAATTACGTAAATTCAGTCAACAAACCTACAAGGATCATTGTTCAACTATACAAGTGTGATTAATTATCCAAATAAAGTAATCTAATTGCACAATAACAACTTTTACAAATACAATATTAGTCCTATATATGTCTTGTTTACTTGTGTTATTAACTATTGAATCTACTGTGTCCTTCAAATATAAAAAACTCATTTAACAAATAAAAATGATTATCCATTAAAAACAAACTTAAATTTTGTTTATAATCCCTAACACTTTCCAATTATTTTATATTAGTGGTCATCTTGTTGTGCAATCTAAGTCCATGTTGATCACACTCCTCTTAAAGAGTGATGTATTACAACTTGGAAAATGGATATTACATTTTCTTCTTGTATTGTATTCCTACATGTCTCAATTCCAATTTTTTTTAATACGTGTAGCACAACACCTCAAAAATATATCATTCGGTCACTAACCACTTACCAAAGCAGCACTATTAATCTGAAAGTCATTTAATTGTACTGCAAGAAATGCAGAATTATATAACTCCAAATAAGATGTGTCCATAATTCTGCATGGTCTGTCATCAGCTGCATGAAAGATACCATTCACACCCGGTTCTAAATTATTATTACATTTACTGGGAGGGACTAAAAAAATGGTAGGTTATTGTTCTGAAAAATCGCATTTCAGGGTCACTCTGGCCATAAACAGCTGTCAATTCCCACAAACTAATCCAAATAATTTACTTATTTGTCACAGCAAATACTTACCAAATTGCTAAAAGCTACAGTGTTATAGAACTTATGAAAATGCTGTATTGCGGGATGCTGAACATATTTTCAAGAGTACAGAGTGCTTGCAGGATTATTTATGAATGTTGCCTCATTGTTAATTCTCAACCTTAGTTCTTTAATATTTTGAAGTCTTTTCACTTTTTGTATGCAACATCACAACTGTCATATTATCAAGTGCACTAATTATATCAGGAAGTATGAGTGATACAAAATTAACAGAATTAAGAGATAAAAGTGAATAATGAAAAAGAAACACAAACTTTTAAAAGTTCACAGGAAATTTAACAATACTGCCATTTTCAATTTTTACTGTAACAGGAATGTCTTGTTCTGGAATGTACCCTTTTGCAGGAAGGTATGCCACATAGTTCAGTGGCCCTGACCTGCAGCAACAGCAGCAGAAGTATTTTGTTTCTTCAAGCTGCACTGGAACATAAAAATTTATTTTAAGAACTTTTCAAGAGCATCCAAAATGTTTTGTTATAATCAGGAGTTCTATCCTTCCCATCCCTTGGTACCATACACAAAGCAACACAATTCTTTCAGGGAGGGGGGGGAAGCTGTCCTGAACACTTAAAAAATAATTATCTTGAAATCTCGTAAGTAGCCTCTAATCTCAGCAATTTACCACTATCAGGTATTATCACCCCAATACAGGACATCCAAACATAAGGAGTGATGGTGAGGAGAATGAAAATTTGCAATTACATGCAATTACACCCTGTGTGGGTGATTTTGCATCACTTCTTCACAATGGGTGCATAAAGGTTCTTTTTTTTACTGGGAAAGTTACAGACTGGTAACCTAAACTGGGGTGCCCAGTCAGAGTTCAGAGTTTGAAACATTTCAAATTAGGCTTATGGAAATTTAGAGAAGTTCAATATGTAGCCAATCTGGGCAATAGTTAGTTTCTTATAAAGTTCTGAATTCATGAATTCATATTATGCTTAGCTAGAGGTACACTAGGAAATTGCCGTTTAGACACGGTACAAATGGCACGTAAATTGTATCACAATATGTTTCAAATTATTCGTTAACAAATTATATTTAAAATTTTGCAGTGCAGAGAGTCTGATGAGATTTGTTTAATACTATTCATCTTTCTGTATTTGGTTTTGGAAGTGAATTTTATTACTTTACAAGAAAATATACAGGAGATCAGTGACTAATGTGGAGATTTAGTACAAAAGTGACAATGACCTGGTACAATGTGATCCTCTGAGATGCCAAACACATATTCTCAATGAGAGATGTCTCATAGCTCCTGAAAAAGCAGTAAGCAGTAACATTAAACACACTGTGGAAGTCCGGACTGCATTCAACCACCTCAAAAATAATCCATTTACTAAATTTTATGAACACTGTGCCAAACAACAAGTGGAAATTAGCTGACTAGTTTAGCAACTGCAAACTTTCCAAGGAAGATCTAAGTACCATGAAAGTTAGGTAATCAAATACATAAAAGGAACATTTTACTCACTGTGCAAGTACTCTGGTGCATCAAGTTGTACCAAGAGTCTACCAGAAATAGTCTGTCCACTCAAAAAAGCATTGGCCATGTTTGTTATTAATAATTTCTAATTTCAAACTAATTTATCACGGCATTCTATAAACACTAGACAACAAAATTTTCTGCACAAAACACTAATTAATCTCTCATCTATTCAAAAGGGCACTACTTATTTGGCTATAAAGTTCTTTAATAAACAGCCATTACGTGTTAAGAAACTCCAGCATGACAAGGGGCAGTTTAAGAATGCACTGAAACATTATCTACATGTACATACTTTCTATTCATATGATGATTTCTTCTAACACTAATCACGAGATTTTCAATACCTTATAATTTATCTGATTAATTAGTTACATTTCTATTGGATTTACTCAAATAGTGACATCTTTCATATCTATCAGACGTTGGAATAATATTGGATTAAAAAATGTAGTAATGTAAATGTAAATTTAATGTAAATCTGTGTCCTAATGTTGTAATGATTTCTGTTATACATAAATTTCCACAAGTCCCCTTCACACAGAGTAAAAACACTAAACCATCAGGCTCTGCCTGATTCTTCAGAAGTCTTCTTCCCTCAGAAATGTTGATAACTACAACAATGAACAACAGGGGTTCCATTCTAAACTACGGATCAAATTTTGTATTTAAGGTCACTTATTTCTTTACACAATTTCTGCAATGCTCAACATTCTAGACTACAGCTGTTATGTAAGCCTTCAATAATTCCTAGTAGAGAACTCTTGAGCCAAACTGAGCAGATGCTGCCTCCACCTCACCTACTGCAAAGACAGGCGTGTATTTGAAATCTTGTACTCAAGTTTTGTACTTTTATTGAACACTGGACAATGGATCAGCCCACACACTAAATGGTACTAAATATGATATACCATTATCAGAACCCTACAGGATTGAATCGGCTTCAAAAATTAATTTATAGTGATCTCAAGGAGAAAACTAATGAATGAATTGCAAAAACTAAACAATGTTAAATTTGATATACTATCACCAGAAACTTACATGATTGCAGTGACTTTAGTGATCAATTTGTAGGAAACTCAACCTAGTTATTTGCTACTGTTTAACATAAGCAATTCAAATCAAAACTGAACACTTACAGCATACTTCTTTTGAGAGTTACTTCTTGCATTCAGTTCTAGTGTCTGTTTGTACTGCAATTGAAGCGTTTACCAGAAATCCACTTCTAAAAACAGGCTGCACCACATGGAGTTCAGGATGACACTAAATTAAAATGCACCACGTGGAGTTCATGACGACACTAAGATAAAAGGCATTTTATGAGTATGAATATATATATAAAAATAGCAAATGAATTTAATAAATTCTTTTCAACTATAGCTAAAAGTATCAACACTAAACAAAATAAACTTAGTCCTTACAATGTAGATAACACTACCCCCC
>JGI20166J26741_11215559_pt1 | contig 14177 bp, 5 predicted proteins | sample TergutCu122P5_FD_26741 | JGI IMG/M metagenome (IMG submission 26741)
GGCCTTCTGGTACGAGGAGGGAATAAGTAAACTGGTGTCACGGTATGACAAGTGCCTCAATGTCCAAGGTGACTATGTGGAGAAGTAGGTGAAGGTGTGATAAAACCTGCATATTCTTTTTCTTTCCTATTATCAATAAATATCTTTGTATGGCAAAATGTTCTTTTTTTTCTGAATGACCTTTGTAGATCTGGGTCCCATCGAGCAACCTATTTAATGGGTACTGGACGTTCTTTTTCCCCAGTAACATAGTGGCCAGGATGCGAAATTGACAGCTTACATCTAATGTTGAAGTTAAAAATTTTCCACCCCCACACCCCTATATCAGAACAGCTTTACCTTCACTTTTTTTAAGGAGCAGACTGGATTTAACCCCTTGGCTCTAGTATTTAGTTCCCATTATACTCTGCAAAGGAGTGAGAATTCAAATGACTATCCATTACTTTGCATGTTTTTGACTAAAGACTTAGGTGGCATGTAATTTCCTCAGGAACACACTGCTTGTTAATTAAAGTTGTCTTTTGGCACCAAGGAGTTAAGTGACTAGGATAGGATTTATTGTTGCCTGTTGTGAATAATAAACCTTTCATTTCCCTAAAAGACCGGATTTTCTTGATCAGCTAAATATTTATCAATTTCACAAGAAGAGCCCAGCTCTGTTGAGTTTATTTATTAGTTAAGTACTGGAATGTTACCTTATTGTGGGCCATTGCATCTATTGATGATGTCTTGCCTGATCTAAGAGAGTGTATTGTGCAGCAGTAAGTACTGTGTACTGGATTTTATTGTTATATTGTTTTACTCCCCCCCCCCCCCATTGAGTGGTCATAGCAGGGAAGATGCTAAACACTTTTGGAAGTCCATTTATGTTGCCCCAGGCTTTGATAAAATTCTGTGGATTCTCTTCCTTCCAGTTTTACATGTCATTTAAAAATAGACATTTCTTGCTACATAGTAATTTGACAGTCTTTAATCCTTTGTTGCTGATGTTGACATTAATCAAGAGAAACTGAGCTTATATTGATAGAAGGAGCCCACAATTGCAAGTGTGTTGATCGCGTGGGGGTACCTGAAGAAACTGGGATAGCATAATCAGTATAGAGACTAGGCTGTGGGCTGCAAGTTTGAGGAATCATTCCACTCTGACAGGGAAGGAGATTTTTGTCTTTTTTCATTGTGTTGAGCCCAGTTATGGAGCCCACCAGCTGAGGCATTAACCTGATAATCGCCTCCATCTGGTGGCAAGGTTAAGGGTGAGTACACCTTCTACTACTCTTCCCCATTATTTGTTCATAGCAGGTACATGGAGAACCTGCAGGCCATGATCATGTAAAAAGACTGACTGAGATCACGCATGTTCCATTCACCCCAGGAAGAGTTTCACCATGAACCACTGTCAACACGTCATACAGTTGTTACTGTTTTTGTTTATATTGTGGTATAATCATTTTAGCATTTCTTAAAACTCTGTTATGACCCTGTTACACATTATGAATTATTGTGCAGTTTATTTAGTGGTGTTATGCAGCTGATTAATAGGTTCCTACCAGTGATATGAAGTAGCAGCTACTGTATATTTCTGGCAGTAGAACTCTGATCTACAACAAATGCTGAAACAGCCTGTTCTTAGTTGTGACTTCATGTTGATTGGTAGATGAGTGCATCCGCATTCCGAATATAACAGTGATGTGGGTGGGGAAAGCAGTATGTAATGAAGAGAAGGGACATTAGTGACTGGAGTTGTTAGGGGTTAAGTGGTAGCTACTGCCCTAGAGAGGCTGCTTTGTCAAAGGGGTTAAATTAAGAATCTGAAGTGGAAAAACAGGTGAAAGAAAGTAGGGTGGAATTTAGGAGGAGAAAGGAGGGGGGAGACAGGAAATTGGCATGGGGAGGGAAGATAATGAGTAGGAAAAAGTTCTGAAGATGAAATTGGTGGGACCTGTAGAATGCATGGTTGAGGTATAAGCTTGAGTCAGCAGGCTCTGAATGTCTAGTGGTGACTGCAATAAAGTAGTTTCCATAAAATGCAGTGCATTTGATGACAGTTGAGTGGTTCATTTTCTCACGTCAATGCAATTGAACATATACCCTAACAATGCTGTATCATTCTAATGCGCTTTAAAAATTGTTAGAATTTAAAAAAGGTATGTTCAATCAATGTTTTGCAGCAAATTAATGGCTGATGTCCTTATTCCGTCCACTAGATAGCAAATTTTGGTGGGATTTGTACATATTTCCGAACCTAGCTGTTCAGTTTCATTTAATGTCAGACAGCCAGGAATCATTGGGAACAATACACCTCGAACACGGAAATGTAAAAAAAAAATCTTGGTGGACCATGGCGTACATTGCGTGTCAGAACGACCTTGCACAAAGGTCAAGAATCAACAAGTGCTTGCTTTTCGATGAGTCTGGTTGAAATTCAGTTTCGATGCCCACAGAATTATCTACATTTCTGCGCACCTATACACATGTTTACCTTATCGTTTTTTCTGGTATTAGAAACAACCTGTATTTATTTTTCCTTTCCCACGTCCCGGTATCGATACTACGTAATTTATTTCCATGGTTCTGCGCATAAGAATTTTTCGAATATCATATCAAATCGTCACATATATTGCCTGTTTTTGTGAATCGCCGACAAGTACTACAAACTTTATCACGTCCGTCAAAACATTTTGCATGCATGCTTCAAACATAAATGTCGATGCCCCGACATAATGCCAACCTATGTATCGTCCCATTGCTCATTTACAGTGCCCACTAAGAACAGTAAAACAGACTGCAAGAAATAGTAATGGTGATTCTGTAATTTTTTAATGTTATAAGATTCAAAGGTGAAAGAAAGGGACAATATAAAGTTGCATAGTTGTAGTTTTCTTGGGAGTTTCTTGTCGGCAGGTTCTATGTAGTTTGTGTCAATATGGCGGGGAATGTCGATATTAACATGCCAGGTATTAAAATTTTGTAATTTTATTCGTGTGGTAGTGTCTGTTTTCAATATTGTGTGTTAATGCACGATTAAGATCACCTCACTCCATGATGTAAATAACTTATTGTCGCCCGACTTTGTATAACTTGTCTAACAAACGTGTTTCCAACATTCCAATTTCGGATCGGTTTTGAATTGTAAATGAGGGGCAACATGGCGGCGATTGTTTCATCTGTTTTCCGTGTGTGGGCGCATGAGTGTTAACCGTCGTTTCCTTAATTTTCTGAATGTGCTTCTGCCCTATCTGGCGTTCTGACCTCGTGTTTCGTTGTTAGGGGCAAATGTTGGCCACTTGTTTTTTCTGTGTTTTGTGTCTATTTTAATGCGTCATTCCTTTACCCAGCCTTTCCCCTTCAGTGCTTTGTGTTTTTCCTGCCCCAGCGTTATATTATCCTATTTCGAAAGGGGCTGGCGTTAGCCTTCGGCTGTGTACGTTTTAGCGTTTAATTGCTGTAAACTAGATCTGTGGTTGCTGTGCCGTGTGTGCGACAGGAAAGACGGAGGTGTTTATGATATTACTTCTCCATTGTGACATCCCTTCTGTTGCGTATTCTTTGATTACAATTATTGTGCTACTTTAAACGAAAGCATAGTCTTGTGTGCAGTGCTATTCCCTACGTCATGACCGATCAGATTTCTGAAATTATAGCTAGCTACCAGTGCCGCGTCATGGACATGCCATACATTCCCGCGACGTCGTACGGGCGCTCGTCGCACGGTCGCAACGGCATTCCTACGAAATTCTTCTTGACATTCCTGTTCAGTGACAAGGCGTTGAGTCTGCAGTTTCTGAAAGATGTAGGTCTCCTTCCCGCGAAAATGACATGCCCTACGTGCGGATGTGATATGTCCTGGTGCACCGACCTTAACCGCAAGGATGGTTACAGATATCGATGTCGCAGGAGGACATCTACTTCCGGATGCTCCGTTTCCATATCAATCAGGTACGGTTCCTGGTTTCAGCAATGTAACCTCACTTTGGCGGAGGTTATGTTCCTGACATACGACATCGTGCGCCGCGTGCCTGCCCACGCTATCCAACGAGAGCATCAGTTCAGCTCCACAACCATCGCTGACTGGGGCCAATACTGCAGAGAGGTCATGTTGGAATACGTGAAGGGCAGCTCTCAGAGGATCGGCGGTCCTAACAAGACCGTCGAAATCGATGAGAGCAAGTTCGGTCGACGCAAAGATGGTAAGGGTGCGCAATGGGTGTTTGGCGGTGTGGAGCGGGAGTCGGGCAAAATGTTTCTCGTTCCTGTTCAGGACAGAACAGCTGACACCCTGATGACTGTTATCAGTGACTGGGTCGAACCGGGGACTACAGTCATCAGTGATTGCTCGATGGCGTACCGCGATCTTGAGGCGCATGGGTACACCCACGAGACAGTACAACGTACCATCGGTTTCGTCGATCAGCAGACAGGCGCCCATATTAACACCATACAAAGCACGTGGCGCCATGTGAAAGCGTACTTAAACGCATACAACAGGAAGAAGGACTACATTTATGATCTTGCCCAGTACATGTTCACAGCAAGGTGTAGAGCTGAAAACATTGATGAGTTCACAAAATTTATCCACATTGTCTCGAACAGGGATTGGAGCTACCCACCCTCCCACAATGACACCGCTGGCGCCACATGACTCCGTGCTGTTGAAAACCGAACATTGCCGTCTTCCTATCCTGCAACTCATCCCTCCTCACAGGTAATCTACATGGTCGTTTATGTGAAAGCACCATGTTGTCCCACATTCCAAAATAATAGGTTAGTATAGTGACCGGGTTGTGGGATGAATATCCAGGGTTGAAATCTCGGCAGGGACAAGATGTTCTATCTATGCAAGGGGTACATGGGGTTCTTTCTCCAGGGGTAGAGTCCTCATGTGAGGCTGACCACCCACCTCACTCAAATGTCAAAGTTTAGATTGAATTGAGCTATAACCCCTCTTCTCCTATATGCCGTGGCACGTACAGAAAGAATGTCACAATTTTTAACTTTCTATGTTGCTTGTGGTATAAGTCACATTATCTTACTTACTGTTTTAGATTTGGTTACTGGCATGTGAGTATAAGAAAGTTACTTCATCATTCATTATAAGCAAAATAACAGTCAGCTGAATTCTTTTACTGTCTGTTTTAGAAACAGGAGCTGTATTCACATTTGGACGTAGCCGATTTGCTGACAACATACCAAGTTATTTTTATATTCGAAATGATCCTGTTTTGGAAGTTGCTTGTGGAGATGAACACACAGCTGTTATCTGTCGTAAGTAGTACAGCTACTGATCATTGATGTGTTGTGTAAGTTGAGTGGTACATTTGTCTTTAATAGCTGAAGATATTACCATGTCCCTGAATCAGAGTTGTTGAGAAACTGAAAGTTGCTCAGCGGGTCTGGAAATTTCTTGAGATGGATCTTAATATTTGCCAGAGTCTACTACTGTTAAGGCAGTCCCATCACAATAAAATTAGAAAGGGTGCAGTTCTATTGCTGGTGAATATTGACATGTTCTTTCCTTGACGTGATAGATTTAGTTCATTGTCCTGTAAAATTGTCTGTCAAGTATGCCAATTTCTGCAACCAAGATGTATTTACCAAACTGTCAGATAGATAAAATTGGTGATCGATAAAAGAGAATAAATTTCTGAACAAATTTTAAAAACCCTTTAACTAGAACTTTTCCCCTAAACAAGCACCATATTACTATATTTAACATCAGCATTGTGTATTCACGGACACTGTGGCATTAATTGACCTAAATTTACTGCTGCTTTTTTACAACTTTATTCAACACACTGTTTAGGTCTGTCCATCATTTTGGTGAAAATTGCTTGTCAGTGGGGCACATGGTGACTACTGTAGCAAGACAGCATCATCTCTGATTTGTGCCACCACTCCTGCTGTTTTTCCTGTTATTGCTCTGCTATCAGAGTACACATCAGCACACTTTTTGCAACTGATTTCATGCTTTGCCATACATCTCTTTGTGGACATTAAAGATTTCTTTTCAGTTTGCATAACTTACGAGAGATGTCCTGAGCAACAAATCTTCCTCTTTGATGTACTGTTTTTACAGAAATGTATGCATGGATCCTCTAGGAAGTGTTCGTGCAGACCACACTTTGGGAATCACTGCATTGTTGTTTCCATGCATGTTTTCTCTCATACTTGGATCTCACTGTTGATGTCTCAGAAGAGCTGAAAATTTTGCATGTGTGTGTGTGTGTGTGTGTGGTTAGGTAGCATGTTGGAAGGTGCAAGATAGTGAACTAATTTCTTTATGAATTCTCTTCCCCACACTTAATCTTGTGTTTTCCTCTCCATATCTTATTCAATACATTTTGGTAACATGTATTTCTTGTTTTCAGAAGATGGAATTGAGAAGATGACTCACTGCATCATAGTGAATGTGGATATAATGAATTCTTTCTGCCCATCCTCAGCTATAATCTACATATTTGTACCATATTCTCGCTGTGAATGCATTGGTCATAAAATAATAGAAATGTATTTCACTACTGTTGAATGGACTAGAATAAAGCTTCTTCCCAATTTATTTACAACATGTGTTCTTCCATTTGATCTCTGTAACTGCTTTTTTAAAATGAATCGTACATGAATTTCAGAGAAAGGAAGAGTCTTTGTATTGGGAAATAATGACTATGGACAGCTTGGGCTTGGACACAGAAATGTTACTGTAAAACCAAGCTGTGTCAAAAGTAAGTGCATGTTCCATCATTGACATTACCAGAATTGAAGTAACATTTTGGAAGAAATTAATTTCATGTTTTCACCGTAAGAAATGTTACATGTCAATTAGCTACTTTAGTTACAGTGGATACTTAATTCTGCTAATACAAAGTGCAAAATGGCTGTACTGTAAATGTAAATTTTTGCCAGCTCTTAGAAGTTTTTGAACATAACATTTCATACCTTGCAAAACTTATTACTTAAAATCTTATAGGTGTGTCTGTTTACTTTTAGGCTTGAAACCGGAAAAGGCTACTCATGTTGCATGTGGAAGAGCACATACATTGCTGAGTACAAGTAAGTTGCGATGGAACCCATATACATGCATGCAATCATGCTGCATTAATCATACCCTTAACAACTACTAAATAACTAAAATTTGGTAAGGGGATTCAACAAAAACATTTTAAGAATTCATTGTGTAGACAGTGGAATGTACATTGCATGGCCTTTTTCTTTTGTATGTTTTTTAGTTGTGTAAATAGTTCTGTCTGTGTAGTCTTGAGCATGACATTGTATAAATTGTTCAGTGTGGAAACTACATTTGTATGTTGATCATGACGTTTGTTTACCATGTATTTTTGGAAGGGTGCTGAAATTTTAAAGGAATCTGCTCCCTCTACCTGCATAGTAGAATGTGAAGATGAAAGCAGTAGGTTCCTCCAAAATGTTGGTACTTATCTATCAAAGTGTGCAGCATAATATCCACTTCAGTTGGGGATCCCATTCATCCTGGTGTTCTTGGGAAGTGCCCGGTTGTGTGGATTGTCAGGAGATGTTTCACGGTGACCTTTAGAATTCAGTTTGGGATGCCACATTTGTGGGTGGGGGGTAGCAGAGGGTTATTGTATATTCCATATTATCATATCATACAGTTACTGAACTAAGTTTCTACAGGTAAATTATTGTTATTGCTAAGTTTCTGTGGAATCCAAGTTACATCTTTTGTCTTACCAGCAGAACTGTCTTGACTCATCTTTGAACCATTATAATAGCTGACAGAAAAGAGTGATGTGCCACTTACAACACAGAGGCATTAGAATTCACAGTAGCACCAAATAAGCGGTGTGACCCCCTTCAGGGTTCGGACAATATGTAAAAGTACCTAGCTGAGAGAGAGGGTTTGTGGCCCAGATTTAACATCCAGATAACCCAGGATACAATCAAGAAAATTATATGCGTCCCGCAAGTTACATCCGGCAAAAATCTCGGTCTCAAGACTACACTTCTGGAGTGGTAGATTGTCAGGATTTCCAGATTATCAGATGATTGATTAAAGGAATTTTGTTGTATTGATAAATTACACTTTTTTTTAGGTGCGTTCGAAAATTGTGAAAAGCAGCTGTTAGCACGAAACAACACAGCTCCCACTGGACGAATTTTCATAAAACTTGATATTTGAGTATTTTTGCAAAATCTGTTGACAAAACTCCTAAGTTTTATTAACATCGGACAAGAATAACTGGCACTTTATGTGCAGACCATAGTACATATTTGATCATATCTCCCTCACTTCTTCTTAGAAGATAAATATTCCAGACAAAAGTTGTAGAGAAAATCAGAACACAATTTTAAGTTCAGTAAGTTTTTTTTAAAAAAATCCTGCTGTTTATGAGATAATGTGGAAAAATATTGTAGACCCAGGCAGGCCACAGATGACAATATGGTGCAAATGCATTCCATGCTGGGTAAGTAAGGCTACACATACTCAGATTATGTAATACTTACTGCTTTTCCATCGCAACAGTGGTTGCACGAACACACCTGAATGTTACGTCATGTGCACATTGCCTGTCTTGTTTTTTATTTTGTGACAGGTTAAAATTTTGTCTTCTACTTTCCCTCAACACCAGTCAGATGTTATTAAGTGTCCTGGTTTTTGGTTTTCAAAAGATGGGATTCATAACTTCAGTGAGAACCTCAAATGTCATGTAGAATATCCAGTTTGAAAGTGTTACAGTCATTTATTTATTTCTCCCATTCTGTTTGTCATAAATTAGGTTCAGGTAAAATATTTTCTTGGGGGAGTAACAGTGATGGACAGTTGGGTGTTGGCGACACGGCAGATCGTTTGGCACCAACAAGAGTGATGGGGATACAAGATGACATTGTTCAGTTGTCAGCAGGATGTGTTTCCTCTGCTGCGCTAACAGGTAAGGTTCTTTTTCGTACAGTCACACAGTGTGTTGACTTGTTTCTCAAATGTCATGTAACTAACAGAAATGAAATTCATATTATTAATTTGTGATTATGTAGTATGTTACACACATTTTTGTGGTAGTTCATTTTTAGGGGCATTTTTTCAAAATTGCAAAAATTGAATATTATGTTTATGACAGTTGTCTGTCCACATGGAACAACTCAGCTCCCACTGGACAGATTTTCTTGAAATCTGATGTTTTGTGTATTTTTAAAAAAATCAAGTTTAATCAAAATCTAACAAGAATAACGGGTACTTTACCTGAAGATGTATGTACAGTTAAGATGGTGTCTTGTTGAATTATTCTTAGAATGAGAAATGTTTCAGACAAAAGTTGTAGACGCATTCAGAAAATACATTGCATGTTCAATAACTTTTTTCGAGATGATGTGGGAAAATACGATAGAGACAGGCAGGCTGTAGTTGACAATGTAGTACAGTGCATGTGCTTTGCATGCTGGATAATTTAAGCTACAGTCGCACACTTAGAATATATAATACTTTTGCTTTTCACATCAACATTACTTGTGTGAATGTGCCCCTGTGTTTCATTGTACATTTATTACCTGTCTTGATGTTGTATGTAGTCATTTGTAGTCTCCATTAGTACCCGTTAAAAATTAAGATGTATAAATGGTTAGGTTTTCATTTTCAGCCATTCTTTGCTAATTTTGAGCCATATCGGTCAAGAATAAAGCATAGTTTACATAAGACCATGCATGTCTGTGTTTATCATATACACTGTTATTTGGATGTTTAAATTTGTATTAAGAGATACAGGCTTTCTTATTGTTCTTTTGATCCAACATTATTTTTCTAGCACACGGACAAGTGTATGTGTGGGGTAGCAATTCTGACGGCCAGCTTGGACTCCCAGACACCAATGACACCATATTAAGGCCTGTTTTGTTGCCTTTTGCTCATCAAATTGTTCACATCAGCTGTGGATATTATCACACGGCATTTGTAACAGGTACATTCTATAACATATTAAGTTTTCACAGTTTTAAGTACGGAAGTTGTCCGTGCTTGAACACACAAGATGCAAGTGACTTACCGTAAATTCTCGAATCTAATCTGCACCCTATTTACAGTTTCAGAGGGCTAAAATATCAGATGTGGATTAGAATCGCGTGCGGACTAGATTTGCGGTCGAGAGCTGGATTTTGGGAAAATGATAGAGCCGCTGTACATGCCGTAAGAACAATACAATAATTTATTTTATTTATTATTTATAATATTATATAATATAATTTATTATTCATCAGACTCGCCGTCATCACTCATAACTGAATCATCATCCGTCACCCAGTCACCACTTCACACATGGCGCGTTAGTCGGATAACAGTTAAAGCATTGGTAACATCTAGTATTATTCAATCAGTCTGCCTTGTAGGCAGGGGGCGGTTGAAGGAATGGCGCAGATTAGAACCGCGAACTAACTTTTTTTTCGTTTAAAAATCAGCAAAAACTAGTGCAGATTAGATTCGAGAATATACGGTATTCTGTGACATAGTACACATACTGTACCCAGGTGTTCTTTATTTGAAAAATACCATAGAATTTCACAGTACATGTATGAGTGTAATTTAATTTACACCCACATGAGAGGTCCAGCCTTCCCTGTGGTGATTTTCATGAAACTGACAAATGGTCATTTTCATTATATACAGATCCTTTTTTTGCAGAATTTCACCCAAATTGGATAAAATTCCATGTTCACTGCATTATGTGGAGATCCTGCATACTGAATTAAATGTAAAATGGTCAGGAAATGGTGAAAGCATGCATAGAAATTCAGTTACACCCTTAATTTCAGTAAGACTGTCATTGAGCCAATTTCATGAAAATCTGACACCTGCTTTAATAGCTGTTACTGTGTGTAGTAGGTGGATGGATGAACATGAGCTCCACATAAGGCATCTCCCCACCAACTTCCAAAGATCACCTAACAGAGGCTCGTAGGAAATACATTGAACTAAACTTTTCACCGAAGTTTCAAAATGCAAAGTGAAACTGTAAAGATCCTGAAAGGAATGCTATATTTTATACTTTAAATACAGGGTGGAAATGAAGTAACTTGTTCGTGAACAAAAGTTGTGTTTCTTTTGCTTAATTGAAGGTACAAACATTTGGATTCAGTGTTTTATAGAAATCAAGTCTTCCATATGTCCTAAACATTTCTTCCAAGATGCCTCTAATTTCTGCGTGTGATACAGGTGTTTTTTCCTTCATTAGTGTCAAAACAACAAGAAAATGCTCTTTTGTTAAGGTACACACCCCCCCACCCAAGAAAAAGTCAGCAGCTGACAGATCTAGAGATTGTGCTGGCCACATGGAATGTCCATAGTCGAGCTGCTGGTTATGAAACACTCAACAGCAAACACATGATGCAGTACACACCAGTCTGTCATGGTTCTAACCAGAGCCTTCATAAACTATGACAGTGGCTAACCCCCACTCCTGTTAGATAACCAGTGTTGTTGACTTGCAAATAGGTAGTCTCTTGAGACCCACCTGGTATTTTTGAGTGTTAATTCACTGTCTGTATAAGTACGATACTTATGTTTGCTGCTAATGTATTTACATAATTCTGGCAGATACGCTTCTTCATATTGTCATGCGTAAGTCACATAATGAAGTTTATCCTTTTAAAAACCTATGTTGTCCTATGTAAACACGTAGGGAAATGCCACTATAAATTCATGACTGCATGTTTAAGACATGCTGCATAATCTCTGTGTTACATTCCTCAGAATGCCATTGTGTAATAGTTTTATCTTTTTCTGTTCAAACAGTACTCCAATTTTCATAGACCATGCACTAAAATTTAGATACCTGTACCAGTAGGAGAAAGGCTGAAACAATATTGTGCCAGGATAATCATTCATTATGAAAGGGTGTGGCACTCTTTCAGTGTCATTGTTATAAACTACGTTTCACTTCCTTCAGACATTTCTGAAATGGGGTGCATTATTGGATCAATTATAAGTAAAATAAATAAATGTAATTGTAGGAAAAGTGTTTTGCTTGTGTTCTTATGTTTTTCCTGGATGTAAGACAGTTTCAGTGAGAGTTTGTTTGTTATTTGTATATTCATCCCGTGGGTGTAGGACAGTGTTAGTGACAATTTGTCTTGTTCTTTGTGTGTTCATCTTCCAGCAATACAGATTAATTCTGGGCAAATTAAATACTGTATGTTCATGTATAATTTATGCACCCTTATTTTAAGGCAAAAAGTCTGTTTTATTTGTGTAATGTCTATAGATATGCGGTTTGGTATTTGTAGAAAATGGTGCCTTATACACATGTGGAGAGAGTGAGTCTGGAAAATTAGGACTACCAGACAGCCTTACCAACATCACTTCTCCTCAGAAAGTGTCTCTTGGATTGCCAGTAAAATATGCTTTTTGTGGTGGAAATCACACAGTTGCATTAACAGGTAAGACAACCATACCTGTTGAATTTCACTTGTACATTTATGTTGGCATGACTTAAATGTTGATGCTGTTCTCATCATCATCGTTATTGTCATCAGCATCCAGGTCAGGTGTACGAAAAGGCTATGTTTGGTAGCCCATAAACAATTTCTCATGGAGAAGAGGTGTAAAGCACAAGAGGCATCTTTAGTTCAGAGAAGTAATTGGAAGTTGTTAGGTCCAAAACTGGAGGACACTGAGTGTCTCGAAAATGACAACACAAATTTTGTTTCGTAGTGAGGGGCAGCTGAGGCTCAGAATGGGTGTGTGATTATCTAAAGGATGCACTATATGAGGACATTAGGATTGCAAGTGATTTTGGGGAGAATGGGGAAAGAAAATTAAGCAGGAAATAATGTAGTGATCATCAAGTGCCAGAAGAACAACACACTTACCCATGCAAGTTTTATTGGTTTTTAAATATTAAATAATAATTGTATAGTAATAGGGATTGAAATTAATGGTCTTTGGATTGACTGATGTTAATTAGTCAAAATATATTCTTTGAAATTTGGAAATGAAGCCTGGGTACTGAAGAAAAGAGAGGAACAACGTTTGGAAGCAGCAGAGATGAAATTTTTGAGGCATTTGCTAGGGATAACAAAATGGGATAAAGAAAATAATTAATGTATTAGGGTAAAAACAGGAGCACAGAACACAGTAAAGGAAATAAAACAGTACCAGAAAAAATGGCTACAACACATACAGAGGATGGACACAAATAGAATACCAAAACAAACACTACAATATAGACCAAAAGGACGAAGGAACGTTGGACAACCGAAGAAGGGATGGAGGGACCAACTTCATCTTTAGGATCAAGGAACAGAAAACACGCCTAACCCTTCATGAACATGATGATGGTGATATTCTTACCTTATAACCTAGTATAAATTACTGTATGGATTAGTGGTTGTGTGTCAGCATATTAATTGCTTTTCATAAATTTCAGTTGATGGTGAAGTGTTTGCATTTGGCAATAACTTTAATGGTCAGCTGGGCCTGGGAGCAGATGTCAGTCAGAGCATACTGCCAGCAAGAATCATTAGTTTGAAAAGCCATGTGATCAGTGATGTGTCCTGTGGTGAGAGCCACACAGCTTTTGTTACAGGTAGGAGACTGTTTACAGACCGTACATTAATTTATTTTGTGGATTTATGATTATCTCAGAATTATAAGTCATGCGGATAATTATTATTCATAAGTAAATGTACTGGATTAAGTTGCTTCAGTGTTTACCATGAAGAAATGTTCTTTGGTTGGTAAGGATGATAGTGCTAAAGTTTTTTCTCTCCTTACTACTGTATTCTCCTTTTGGTCTGTGTCATTGAGCCAAAAACACTTGTCCCCTGAAAATTATTGCTTCCAAACATTTGTGTGAAAAGAATTTGCTAAATGACTGGAAGAGGATGTGGGGAATTGCTGGGGGGAAGTATAAATGCTGGATAGAGACGTGGAGTAGCGTCATCCATGTGACTACATTCTGCATTATAAGTACAGGCTGAATATAGAATTTAGTGCATTCTTTTTATTTCTGAATAATATTATCCGTATGAAATTCTATGTGACAAGTTTGTATAGAAACAGGAGCCAGGTGTTCATTAAATACGAGTATGAAAAAAGTTATGTTTCTTATACTAGCTCTGAAGTCGTAAGTCATATAAAGCAGTTTATCAAATATTATTTTAAAATGTTACTGTGTGAAGCCGAGAGGGTACAGCATGTATTGCCTGCTGTAACTTTTAAGACT
>JGI20166J26741_11216670_pt1 | contig 14174 bp, 2 predicted proteins | sample TergutCu122P5_FD_26741 | JGI IMG/M metagenome (IMG submission 26741)
GCGTAATTTTAGAATGTTTTAATAACTCTGTGTTTTTTAACATTATGTGCATCAGTTGGTAGTGAAAAAGTTTTCAACATTGTTTGATGCACGGTGTAACTATGAAACTCTTTCAACAATTATTTAACAATCGTGTAACAATCGTTCAACAATCGTTCAACTATCTTTTAATAATCGTTATAAAATCGTTCAACATTCTTTTAACAATCGTTCAACAATTGTCTAACGGTCGATCAACAATCGTTCAAAAATTGTGTAACAATCGTTTAACATTCGTTCAACAATCGTTCAACAGTAGTTTAACAAAGTTGAACATTTGTTGCACGATTTTTAAACGATTTCTGAATTCTGTGAAGAAACGAATTTCTGAACTTTTTTAAGGACAAATGTTTTATATCGTCTGCTGGCTAACCCTGGGGGACTTTCTGCTGACATGGGGTGACTCCATATTTAACCCTAAATAGGGGGCGTTCTTTATAGTGCATATCGGGCTTCTAAATAACGTACATTAATATTTTCCACAATTTTACCGTCATAATTGTTAAACGATTGTTACACGATTGTGAAACGATTTTTACACGATTGTTAAATGATTATTAATCCACAGTTGAACGATTGTTCAACGTTCGATGAACGATTGATAATCGTTGACGATTGTTGAACGATAGTTGAACGATTGTTAAACGATTGTTGAACGATTATTAACGATTGTTGAACGTTTGTTACACGATTCTTAAATGATTGCTGTACGATTTTTAAGCGAATGTTGAACGATTATTAAACCCTTTTTGTACGATTGTTAAACGATTGTTGAAAGATTGTTTAACGATTGTTACCATGTTGTTAAACGATTGTTAAACAATTGTTGAACGATTTTAAAGATTTGTTAAAGGATTGTTGGACGATTTGCTGAACGATAGTTACACGATTGCTAAAAGATTGTTGAACGATTTTTAAACGATTGTCACACAATTGTTGAACGATTGTTAAACGATTGTTGAACGATTGTTACACGATGCTTAAACGAATGTTGAACGATTGTTAAATGGTTGTTGAAAGATTGTTGAAGGATTTTCAAACGTCTTTTAAACGATTGCTAATCGATTGTTGAACGATTGTTAAAAAATTGTTACACGATTGTTAAACGATTGTTGAACGTTTGTTACACGATTTTCGAACGATTGTTAAACGATGGTTGAATGATTTTGAAACGATTTTGAACGAATGTTGAACGATTGTTATACGTTTGTTGAACGATTGTTGAAAGATTGTTAAACGATTGTTGAAAGATTGTTACACCCTTATTGAACATTTGTCGAACGATTGTTGTAAGATTGTTAAACGATTGTTAAACGATTGTTAAAGGATTGTTAAACGATTGTTACACGATTGATGAACGATTGCTAATAGATTGTTAAAGGGTTGTGGTACGATTTTTTAAACAAATATTGAACGATGTCAAACGGTTCTTGAACGATTGTTAAACGATTGTTGAACAATTGTTGCACGATTTTTACACGTTTGTTTAAAGATTGTTGATAGATTTTTAAACGATTATTGAAAGATCGTTAAGAGTTTGTTGAAAAATTGTTCAACGATTGTTAAGCGATTGTTGAACGTTTGTTAAACGAATGTTGAACAACTGTTACACGGTTGTTGAATGATTCTGGAACCATTGTTGAACGGTTGTTACATGATTGTTCAACGAATCTGAAAGGACTGATAAAAGATTGTTGAAAGATTTTAAATGATTATTGAGCGATTGTTGAACAATTGTCACAGGATTGTTAAATGATTGTTAAACGGTTGTTGAACGATTGGTAAACGATTGTTTAAACATTGTTAAACGCTTTTTAAAAAATTGTTAAACGATTCTTGAACTATTCTTAAACGATTATTACACGATTGTTGATCGATTGTTGAACGATTCTTAAACGATTGTTGAACGATTGTTAATCAATTGTTTAATGATTGTTGAAAGATTGTTAAACGATTGTTGAAAAATTGTTGAAGGAATATTAAACAATTTTTGAACGACTGTTGAACGATTGTTAAACGATTTTTGAAAGATTGTTGAACAAATGTTAATCGATTGTTAAACGATTGTTGAACGATTGATAATCGATTGTTTAACGATTGTTAATCGATTGATGAAAGATTGTTAAACGTTTGTTGCACGATTCTTACACGATTGTTGAACAATTTTAACAATCGTTCCGCTATCGTGTAAAAATCGTTCAACAATCGTTTAACAATCGATTAACAATTGTTAAACAATCGATTATCAATCGTCAACAATCGTTTAACGATCGTTCATCAACCTTCAACAATCATTTAACAATCGTTCAACAATCGTTTTACAATTGTGTAACACTCAACAATCATTTAAAAATCGTGTAAAATCGTTAAACAATCCTTCGACTATCATTTAATAATCGTTCTACAATCGGTTAACAATCGTTAAACATCCTTTTATCAATTGTTCAATAATTTCCTAACATTCGTTCAACAATTGTGTAACAATTGTTTAACAATCGTTCAACAATAATTTAACAATCGTATTGTTGAACAATTGTTACACGATTGTTACATGATTGTTGAACGATTGTTAAAAGATTTTTGAAGTCTGTGAAGAAACGAATTTCGGAACTTTTTAAAGGGCAGGTTGTCTCTATATCGTCTGCTGGCTAATCCTGTGGTACTTTCTTCTGACTTGGGGCGACTCCATATTTAACCCTAAATAGGGCGCTTTCCTTATACGTGCATATCGGGCTTCTTAAAAACGTACATTAATATTTTCCACAATTTTACCTTCACGATTGTTGCATAATTGTTAAACGATTGCAAAACGATTGTTAAACGATTGTTACACAATTGTAAAACGATTTTTACACGATTTTTAAATGATTGTTAATCGATTGTTGAACGATTGTTCAACGTTCGATGAACGGTTGATAATCGATTGTTTAACGATTGTTAAACTATTGCTGAATGATTGTTAAACGATTGTTATACGATTGTTGAACGATTGTTGAATAATTGATAATCGTTTGTTTAACGATTGTTAATCGATTTTTGAACGATTGTTACACGATTGTTGATCGATTGTTAAAGGATTGTGGAACGATTGTTAAACGATTGTGAGATGATTGTTGAACGATTGTTGAACGAATGTTGGATTGTTCATCGATTGTTGAACGATTGTAGAACAAATGTTAAACAATTTTAGAAAGATTGTTGAACGTTTGTTAAACGATTGTTGAACGATTGTTAAACGATTGTTGAACGATTGTTACACCAATGTTGAACGATTGTTAAACTCTTGTTCAACGATTTTTAAACGATTGTTGAACGATTGATTAACGATTGTTGAACTATTGGTCAACGATTGTTGAACGATTGTTGAACGTATATTAAATAATTGTTGAAAGAATTTTAAACAATTGTTGAACGATTGTTGAACGATTGTTACACAATTGTCAAACGATTGTTGAAAGATTGTTAAACGATTGTTCTACGATTGTTACACGATGTTGAACGATGGTTACACGATTGTTGAAAGATTGTTAAACGAATGTTGAACGATTTTTAAACAATTGTTGAACGATTGTTACACGATTCTTAAACGATTGTTGAACTATTGTTACACCATTGTTGAACGATTGTTAAACGGATGTTGAACGGTTGTTGAACGATTGTCATACAAATGTATAATCAAATTACAGCTGCACATTATTGCAACAAAGTAATGATTCTTCAAGGGTCATGAGATCCACGGATCAATGGTATCATGCCTTTGTTTCGTTTCTTTTCGGCATTTTTGAGGCATGAAAATTCGATTCCTGAATTCTCATGTGACTCTCGGCTCAAGGTTATGTGACTACCGTTGGGCCATATTGGATATTTTGATGCCCTGAAAATGCCATTCTGTCGAGTTTTGAGACCCTGTATACATGGGCACTTGGTTTATATTGAAAACCTTCATAGCATTGTGGTTACCGGAAATGCGATTACTCAACTCAAAATGAGATTCTTCAAGGTTCATGAAACTTTTGGTTGGGGAATATAGTGCTTTCGTTGAGCATCTTTTCGTCATTTTGGCGATTTTTACCGTGTCGTTAAATCCTCCAATCGAGGCACCTTGCTTAATGTCAACAACTGCTCCACATTTTGGCAACACAAAAAGGTTCAAGAGAGCCTCGGATAAACGATATTGTGCTATCGTTACGTTAATCTTCAGCATTTTGAAGGCCTGAAAATGCGAATCCTAAAGTGTCTTGAAACATTCGGCTCAAGGTAATGTGACTCCCGGTGGGGCTTTTTTGGACATTTTGTTTCCCTCAAAATTCCATTCCGTCTAGTCGTAGGACCCTGAGCTCAAAGGTACATCGCTTGTAGTTAAAACGTTTATACCATTTCGGCGACCTGAAAATGCGATTACTTAAGTATCCCGAGACCCTCGACCTAGATGTATCTAGCTTCAACAAAGTCTGTTCGTTCTTTTGGTGATTTAAGATGAGATTCTTCAATGGTAAAGAGAATGTTTTTTGAAAAATGTATGGGTTCCGCTGTGAACCAGATCGTCATTTTGGCGGCCTTAAAAAGCCACTCTTGACGTGCCGTTAAATCCACCACTTGAGGCAACTGGCTGCATGAGAACCACTGATCGACATTCTGGCAACAAGGGTCATTAAAGCCTCGGAACAAAGGTATCTTGCTTTCGTTCAGTTACTCTTAGGCATTTTGAAGGCGTAAAAATGTGATTCCTCTGGTTTCCTGAGACCCTAGGCTCAAGATTATGTGACTAACGGTGGGCCATATTGTACATTTAGATTCCCTGAAAAAGCCATTCTGTTGAGTTATTAGACACTTAGCTCAAAGGAACATGGCTTCTAATTAAAACATTTATAGCATTATAAATGCCTGAAAATTCGATTATTCAAGTGTTATGAGACCCTCATCAATATGATCCTAGCATTCCACAAAGCTTCTGTTCGGTCTCTTAGTAGCCTGAAAATAAAATTCTTCAATGATCATAAGATTCTTGTTTAAACGATTTTAGAAAGATTGTTAAAAGATTGATAATCGATTGTTTAAGAATTATTCATTGATGAACGATTGTTGAACCATTGTTACACGATTGACGAACAATTGTTGATCGATTCTTAAACGATTGGTGAACGATTGTTGAAAGATTATTACACAATTGTTACACGATTACTAAACGATTTTCGAACGATTGTTAAACGATTGTCGAACGAATGTTAAACGATTGTTGAACGCTTGTTTAACAGTTGTTGAACGATTGGAACACGATTGTTGTACGATTGTGAAATGATTGTTGAAAGGATTTTAAAGGAATATTGGACGATTGTTAAACGATTGATGAATGATTGTTACACGACTGTTGAATGATTGGTGAACGATTGTTGAAAGATTATTACACAATTGTTACACGATTACTAAACGATTTTCGAACGATTGTTAAACGATTGTCGAAGGAATGTTAAACAATTGTTGAACGCTTGTTTAACAGTTGTTGAACGATTGGAACACGATTGTTACACGATTGTTAAACGATTGTTGAAAGATTGTTAAACGATTGTTTCAAGATTGTTGAAGGATTGTTAAACGATTGTTTAAAAATTGCTAATTGATTGTTGAAGGATTGTTAAACGATTTTTCAACGATTGACACACGATTGTTAAAAGATTGTTGACCGATTGTTAAACGATTGTTGAACGATATTTAAACGATTGTTGAACGACTGTTGTTGAATGATTGTTAAAGATTTATACAGGATTGTTGAACGGTTGGTAAACGAATGTTGAACGATTTTGAAACGAATGTTGAATGATTGTTAAACGATAGTTGAAAGATTGTTAAACGATTGTCATCTATTACTAGACAATTATTAAACGATTTTCGAACGATTGTTGAACAATTGATAATCGATTGATGAACGATTGTTAAACGATTGTTGAACAATTGATAATCGATTTTTTAACTATTTTTATTCGATTGTTGTAGGATTGTTGAAAGATTGTTACACGATTGTTAAACGATTGTTGAATGATTGTTGGACGAATGTTTAACTGTTGTGAAACGATTGTTCAACGATTATTAAAGGATTTTTTAACAATTGTTGCGCGATTATTGAAAGATTGTTAAACGATTGTTGAACGATGGTTAAATGATTGTTGAATGATTGTTGAACGATTGTTGGACGATTGTTACACGATTGTTAAACGATTGTTGAATGATTTTTTAATGATTATTGAACGATTCTTATTCGATTGTTAAAGGATTGTTGAAAGATTGTTGAATGATTGTTCAAGGATTGTTAAACGTTTGATAACGATTGTTAAACGATTGTTGAACGATGTTAAAAGATTTTTGAACGATCGTTAAACGACTGCTGAAAGTTCGATTCACGATTGTTGAACGATTGTTGAAGATTGTTGAAAGATTGTTACACCAATTTTAAACGATTGTTGAAAGATTGTTAAACGATTTTTGAACAATTTTTGAACGTTTGTTACACGATTGTTAACTGGTTGTTGAACGATTGTTGACCTATTTTTGAAAGATTGTTGAACGATTGTTAAAAGATTTTTGAAAGATTGTTAAACGATTGTTAAAACAATTGTTGAACAATTGTTAAACGATTGTTTTACGATTGTTACACGATTCTTAAACGATGTTGAACGATTGTTGAAAGATTTTTAAGCACTTTTTCAACGATTGTTAAACGATTATTGAAGATTGTTAAACGATTGTTACACGATTTTTAAACGATTGTCGAATGATTGTTAAACGATTGTTGAACGATTGTTAAACGATTGTTGAACGATTGTTACACGATTGTTAACCGATTGTTAAAAGATTGTTGAAAGAATTTCAAAAGAATGTTGAACGATTGAAGAATGATTCTTACACGATTGTTGAAGGATAGTTGAACGATTTTTACACGATTGCTAAACGATTGTTGAAGGATTGTTAAAGATTGTTACACGATTGTTGAACAATTGCTAAACGATTGTTCAACGATTGATAATCGATTCTTTAAGAATTGTTAATTGATTGTCGAACGATTGTTGAACGATTGTTGTACCATTCTTACAGGAATGTTAAACGTTTGTCGAACAATTGTTGATCGATTGTTAAAACACTTTTTGAACGATTGTTGATAGATTGTTAAACGAAACTTACGCGATTTTTAAAAGATTTTTAACGATTGTCGAACGAATGTTAAACGATTGTTGAACGATTGTTAAACAATTGTTGAACGATTATTACACTGTTGTTGAACGATTGTTAAACGATTGTTGAAGAGATTTTAAACGAATGTTGAACGATTGTTAAAAGATTGATGTACGATTGTTTCACGATTGTAGAATGATAGTTGATCAATTGTTACACGATTGTTACACGATTGTTGAAAGATTGTTAAACGATTGTTACACGATTGTTTAACGATTGTTGAACAATTGATAATCGATTGTTTAACCATTTTTAATCGATTGTTGTACGATTGTTGAAAGATTGTTACACGATTGTTAAACGATTGTTGAATGATTGTTAGATGATTGTTTAACTGTTGTGAAGCGACTGTTGAACGATTGTTATAGGATTTTAAACAATTGTTGGACGGTTGTTGAACGATTGTTACACGATTGTTAAACGATTCTTGAACGATAGTTAAACGAATGTTGAATGATTGTTGAACGATTGTTGGACGATTGTTATACGATTATAAAACGATTCTTGAACGACTCTTATTCGATTGTTAAAGGATTGTTGAAAGATTGTTTAAACGATTGTTGAACGATTGTTCAACGATTGTTGAACGTTTGATAACGATTGTTACACGATTGTTGAAAGATGTTAAATGATTGTTGAACGATCGCTAAACGACTGCTGAAATTTCGATTCACGATTGTTGAAAGATTGTTGAATGATTGTGAAACGATTGTTGAACAATTGTTAAATAATTGTTCAACGATTGACCAACGATTGTTACACGACTTTTAAAAGATTGTTGGACGATTGTTAAACGATTATTAAACGATTGTTGAACGATTGTTGAACAATTGTTACACAATTGTTAAAGGATTTTTGAAAGATTGTTAAACGATTGTTGAACGATTGTTACACGGTTGTTCAATGTTTGTTAAACTATTGTTTAACGATACTTAAACAATGGTTGAACGATTGTTAGAAAATTTTTGAACGATTTCTTAAACAATTGTTGAACGATTGTTACACGAATGTTAAACGATTGTTGAAAGATTGTTAAACGATTTTTGAACAATTTTTGAACGTTTGTTCCAAGATTGTTAAACGGTTATTGAGCGATTGTTGACCTATTTTTGAAAGATTGTTGAACGATTGTTAAAAGATCTTTGAAAGATTGTTAAACGATAGTTAAACGATTTTTGAACGATTGTTAAACGATTATTTTTCGATTGTTACACGATTCTTAAACGATTGTTGAACGATTGTTGAAAGATTTTTAAGCGCTTTTTGAACGATTGTTAAACGATAGTTGAACGATTGTTACACGATTTTTATACGATTATTAAACGATTGTCGAATGATTGTTAAACGATTGTTCAACGGTTGTTAAACGATTGTTGAAAGATTGTTACACGATTGTTGAACGATTGTTAAATGATTGTTGAAAGAATTTCAAAAGAATGTTGAACCATTGTTGAACGATTGATGAATGATTCTTACACGATTGTTGAAGGATAGTTGAACGATTGTTACACGATTGTTGAACAATTCCTAAACGATTGTTCAAAGATTGATAATCGATTCTTTAAGAATTGTTAATTGATTGTTGAACGATCTTTGAAACATTCTTACAGGATTGTTAAACGATTGTCGAACAATTGTTGATCGATTGTCAAAAGATTATTGAACTCGTTTCGTACAATTGTTGAACGATTGTTAAATGATACGAGATTTTTAAACGATTTTTAAACGATTGTCGAATGATTGTAAAACGATTGTTGAACGATTGTTAAACAATTGTTGAACGATTGTTACACGATTGTTGAATGATTGTTAACGATTGTTGAAAAGATTTTAGACGAATGTTGAACGATTGATGTACGATTGTTACACGAATGTTGAATGATAGTTGATCGATTGTTACACGATTGTTAAACGATTTTTAAAAAATTGTTAAACGATTGTTACACGATTGTTGAACGATTCTTAAAGGATTGATTAACAATTGTAAATTGATTGTTGCACGATTGTTGAACGATTGTCGAACGTTTGTAGAACAATTGTTGATCGATTGTTAAACGATTGGTGAACGATTGTCAAACGTTTGTTGAACGATTGACACAAGATTTTTAAAAGATTGTTGAACGGTTGTTAAACGCTTGTTGAACAATATTTAAACGATTGTTGAACGACTGTTAAACGATTTTTGAATAATTGTTAAAGATCGTTACAGGATTGTTGACCGGTTGTTGAACGATTGTTGAACTATTCTTAAACGATTATAGAATGGTTGTTAAACGATTGTTGAAAGATTGTTAAACGATTGTTGAAAGATTGTTAAACGATTGTTGAACGATTGTTACACGATTGTTGTAAGATTGTTAAAAGATTGTTAAATGATTTTTAGACAATTGATAAATGATTGTCCAACGATTGTTGGACGATTGTTGAACGAACGATAATCGATTTTTGAAAAATTGATTAACGATTTTTCGTCGATTGTTGTACGATTTCTGAAGGATTGTTACACGATTGTTAAACGATTGTTGAATGATTGTAAGACGATTGTTTAACTGTTGTGAAACGATTGTTGAACGGTTTTTAAAGAATTTTTTAACGATTTTTAAACAATAGTTGAACGATTGTTAAACGATTGTTGAACGATAGTTAAACGATTTTTGAATAACTTTTGAACGATTGTTGGACGATTCTTACACGATTGTAAAGCAATTGTTATGATTGTTGAATGATTGTTCAACGACTGTTATACAATTGTTGAACGATTGTTACAAAATTTTTGGACTGTTAAATGATTGTTAAACGTTTGTTGAACGATTGTTACACCATTATTATAAGGTTGTTGAAAGATTGTTAAACGATTTTTACACGATTGTTGAACGATTGCTAAGCGATTCTTAAACGATTTTTGTACGATTTGTTAGACATATATTGAACGATTGTTGTACGATTGTTAAACGATTGTTGAACGATTGTTAAACGATTGTTGAAAGATTGTTACACGTTTGTTGAAAGGTTTTTGAAAGATTGTTAAACGATTGTTGAAAGATTGTTACACCCTTATTGAACAATTCTTCAACAATTTTTAAATGATTGTTGAAAGATTTTAAAAGATTGTTGAACGGTTGTTAGACGATTGTTACACGATTGTTGAACGATTGCTAACCGATTGTTGTACGATGTGTTAAACAAATATTGAACGATCTTAAAAGATTGTTGAACGATAGTTAAACGATTGTTGAACAATTGTAAGATTGTTACACTTTTGTTGAACGATTGTTAAACGATTGTTGAAAGATTGTTACACGCTTGTTGAACAATTGTTCAACGATTATTAAACGATTGCTGAACGATTGTTAAACGATTGTTGTAATACTGTTACATGGTTGTTGAACGATTGTTAAACCATTGTTGAACTATTGTTATATAATCGTTGAACGATTCTGAAACGATTGTTAAATGTTTCTTGGAAGTTTTTAAATGATGGTTGAACGTTTGTTACAGGATTGTTAAGTGATTCATATATTGTTTTTGAACGATTGTTAATCGATTGTTGAAACATTTTTACACGCTACTTAAAAAATTTTTAAACGATTCTTGAACTACTATTGAACGATTGTTACACGATTGTTAAACGATTGTTGAACCATTGTTACACGATTTTGAATGATTGTTCAATGACTGTTCCGCGATTGGTAAACGATTGCTACACGATTGTTAAAAGATTGTTGAACGATTCTTAAACGATTGTTACACCATTCTTGAACTATAGTAGAACGATTGTTGGACGATTGTTGAACGAATCTTAAAGGAATGTTGAACGATTGTTAAACGATTGTTGAACGATTGTTAAACGATATTTGATCGATTTTTACACGGTTGTTAAACGATTGTTGAACGAGTGTTACACGATTTTTGAACGATTGTTAAACGGTTGTTGGACGATTGTTAAACGATTGTTTGAACGATTTTTGAAGAATTATTAAACGATTGTTAAACGATTGTTACACCATTCTTAAACGATTGTTGAACGAATTTTAAGCGACTGATGAACGATTGTTAAAACCTTTTTGTACGATTGTTAAACGATTGTTGAAAGATTGTTAAATTGTTGTTAAACGATTATTACACATTTGCTGTACAATTTTAAAGGTTTGTTAAAGGATTGTTGGACGATTGTTGAACGAATGATACACGATTGCTAAACGATTGTTGAAAGATTGTTAAACGATTGTTACACGATTGTTGAACGATTGTTAAAAGATTGTTAAATGATTGTTGAACGCTTGATAGCGATTCTTAAACGATTGTTGATCGAGGTTAAGAGATTGTTGAACGATGGTTAAACCATTGCTGAAAGTTCGTTTCACGATTGTTGAACGATTTTTGAAGAATGTTAAATGATGGTTAAAAGATTGTTGGACAATTGTTAAACAATTGTTGAACGATTGACGAATGATTGTTACACGATTTTTAAACGATTGTTAAACGATTTTTAAATGATTGTTTAACGATTGTTGAACGATTTTTAAACGATGATTGAACCATTGTTAAACGATTGTTGAACGAATGTTGAAAAATTGTTACACAATTTTTAAACGAAAGTTGAAAGTTTGTTAAACGATTGTTGAACGATTCCTACACGATTGTTGAATGTTTTTTAAACGATTGTTGAAAGATAGTTAAACAATGGTTGAACGATTTTTTAAAGATTGTTTAACGATTTATTAAACAATTGTTGAACGATTTTTATACGATTTTTAGACGGATGTTGAACGATTGTTAAACCATTGTTGAACGATTTTTGAACGTTTTCTACACGATTGTTGAACGGTTGTTGAAAGATTGTTGACCTATTGATAAAAAATTGTTGAACATTTGTTAAACGATTGTTGAAAGATTTTTAAACAATTGTTGAACGATTGTTGACCGATTGTTAAACGATTGTTGAACGATTTTTTTACGATTATTACACAACTCTTAAACGATTGTTGAACGATTGTTAATCAATTGTTGAAAGATTGTTACACGCTTTTTGAACGATTGTTGAACGATCGTTGATCGATTGTTACATTGTTGTTAAACGATTGTTAATCGATTGTTACACAAATTTTGAATGATTGTTATTCGATTGTTAAATGGTTGATAAAGGATTGTTGAAGGATGGTAGAACGATTTTCACACGATTGTTAAACGATTGTTGAACGATTGTTAAACGATTTTTACACGATTGTTGAACGGATTCTAAAGGATTGTTACGCGATTGTTAAACGAATTTCGAATCATTATTAAACCATTTTTGAAAGATTGTTGAACGATTGTTAAACGGGTGGTGAAAGATTGTTGAACGATTGTTAAACGATACTTAAATGATTTTTACACGATTGTTAAACGATTGTTACACGATTTTTTAACGATTGTAAACGATTGTTGAACGATTGTTAAAAGATTGTTAAATAATTGTTGAATTATTGTTAAACAATTGTTAAGCGATGGTTGAAAGATTGTTAAACGATTGTTACACGGTTGTTGAACGATTGCTAAACGATTGTTAAAAGATTGTTGTACGATTTATTAGACAAATATTGAAAAAATATTAAACGATTGTTAAACGATTCTTGAACGATTGTTAAATGATTGTTGAAAGATTGTTAACCCTTCTTGAGCAATTGTTCAACGATTTTTAAACGATTGTTGAAAGATTTTAAAAAATTGTTGAACGATTTTTAAACGATTTTTGATGGATTGTTATAGGAATCTTAAACGACTGTTGAACAATTGTTGAAGGATTGTTATACGTTTGTTGAACGATTGTTAAAAGATTGTTGAAAGAAAGTTACACCCTTATTGAACAATTGTTCAGCGATTGTTAAACGTTTATTGAATGATTGTTAAACGATTGTTAAAGGATTGTTAAACGATTGTTACACGATTTTTGAACGATTGCTAAAAGATTGTTAAAAGATAGTTTTACGATTTTTTAAAAAATATTGAACGATGTTAAACGGCTGTTGAACGATTGTTAAACGATTGTTGAAAGATTGTTACACGTTTGTTGAACGGTTGTTGAACGACTGTTAAACGATTGTTCAAAGATTGTTAAACGCTTGTTGAACGATTGTTAAACGATTGTTGAACGTTTGTTAAACGATTGTTGAACATTCGTTAAACGATTGTTGAAATACTGTTAAAAGTTTGTTGAACGATTGTCAAACCATTGTTGAACGGTTATTATATGATTGTTGAAACACATCTGAAACCATTGTTAAAATTTTGTTGAAAAATTTTAAATGATTGTTGAGCGATTGTTGAACGTTTGTCACAGGATTGTTAAATGATTGTTAAACGGTTGTTGAACGATTGTTAATTGTTTGTTGAAATATTGTTAAACGCTTTTTGAACATCTGTTAAACGATTCTTGAACTATTCCTGAACGATTGTTACACGATTGTTGTACGATTATTGAACGATTGTTAAACGATTGTTGAGCGATTGTTAATGTTTGTTAAATGATTGTTGAACGATTGTTAAACGATTGTTGAAATATTGTTGAATGATTATTACACAATTGTTAAACGATTGTTGAAAGATTGTTAAATGATTTTTGATAGATTGTTGAACGATTGTTATTCAATTGTTAAACGCTTGTTGTTCGATTGATAATTGATTGTTTAACGATTGTTAATCGATTGTTGAAAGATTTTTAAAAGATTGTTGCACGATTCGTATTCGATTGTTGAACGATTTTTAACAATCGTTTCACTATAGTGTAAGAATCGTCCAATAATTGTTTAACAATCGTTCAACAACCTTCAAAAATCATTTAACAATCGTTCAACAATCGTTTTACAATTGTGTAACACTCTTTCAACAATTATTTAACAATCGTGTAACATTCTTTCAACAATCGTTCAACT